>ENA-OQVM01000016-OQVM01000016.1-marine-metagenome-genome-assembly--contig:-NODE-16-length-255363-cov-10.431708_pt1 | contig 255363 bp, 219 predicted proteins | sample MGYA00237776_ERZ505498 | MGnify/ENA primary metagenome ERZ505498 (study PRJEB26159, sample SAMN06265151) | marine metagenome | isolation source: Helgoland LTER site | place: Germany:Helgoland, sampling...
TTTTTCAGGTCGATGTAAGCCGCATCTACTGTCGGCAGTTGAATGCCCTTGTACCCGTGACCCGCCGCCCATCCTGCGATGGATGGCAGCGTGTTGAAGGGCGCCTGATCCGACATGAACTGCGCCAGAAAAATCGCTGGTCCTTTCATGCTATCACTCCCCTTTCTGTTATCGTCTTCTTGTTCGTGTTCGTGTTTCTGGCCTAAGCCATCAGTGCTTTTGCATCCGCAGCCGTCATCGCCGCAGGCCGCTCACACGTTGTGGACAAGCTCACCACTTCACCGATTTCTCCGGCTTCGTGCAGAGCCAGCAGCACCTCCATCACGTGCAGGCACAGATCCTGCCCACAACGGTGGGGCCGCCCTTCGCCGATTGCAGCGGCCATATCAGCCAAGCCAGCGGTCCGGTAGTTCGCCATTTTGCCTTGGTTGTGCTCTTCGTTCGGCACGCCAAAGGGATGGTCAAAAGCCCCAAGATCGCGGTCTTCAGACCCTTCTGTCGCGCGGACTTCACCACCAAAGAAGTTCGGGTCAGGAATGTAAATCGATCCCTTTTCCCCATACAGCTCGATCGGTGACATGCCGTGGCTGTGCACGTCCCAAGATGTGTTCAGCGTCACTGTCGCCCCGCTGTTAAATTCGAGGATCGCGCGCATGGATGTTGGCGTTTCCACCGTCACGAACTCGCCCTTGCGCGGTTCGCTGGTGATCTCACGCTTGGTGCGCGGTGTCGTCGCGAAGCAGGCAACCCGCTTCACCGGACCAATCAGCTGCACCAAGTTGGTGATGTAATAAGGGCCAATATCCAAAACCGGACCGCCGCCGGGCTTGAAGAAGAAATCCGGGTTCGGATGCCACATCTCCATGCCGCGCCCCATGACGCTCGCCATGCCGCCGGTGATTTCACCCAGCTCGCCACTGTCCACCAGCGCTCGTGCCTGCTGATGCGCGCCGCCCAAGAACGTATCCGGCGCAGAACCGACACGCAGCCCCTTGCTCGCCGCCAGATCCAGCAGCGCGTGGCCCTCTTCAACGCTCAGCACAAACGGCTTTTCGGAGAAAACGTGCTTACCCGCCTCCAATACCCGCCGTGACACCTCAAAGTGCGCAGCCGGGATGGTCAAGTTCACGATGATGTCGATATCATCTGCGGCCAAAATCTCATCCACGGTGTGCGCCCGCACCCCGTAGGTTTCAGCCTGCGCCCGCGCTGTATCCATGTTCAGATCAGCACAAGCCCGCATCTCGATGCCCTTGAACATCTTCGACAAACGCAAATAAGCACTGGAAATATTGCCGCATCCAATGATGCCGACGCCCATAACTTCACTCATGGTCTAGGCACTCATCTTCTGAACGTTAGCAAAGGCGCGCTCGGCAAAGCGGCGTGGGTCAGCGGGCTTGTCATGCTCCATCACGAAGGTCCGTGCCGGCGTTTTGGTCCGAACAGCGTGAAGCAGGTCGGCCCAAGGCATAACCCCCTCGCCCACATCGGCCCATCCATCTTCGTCCATGCATTCGCCCTCTGGTGCAATATCTTTCAGATGCACTGAAGTGATCCGCCCCGCGTAACGATCGATCCACTCGAACGGATCGGCACCACCGCGCACAACCCAAGCCAGATCAGCCTCCCACTCTAAATCAACCGCGATTTTTAAAATGAGTTCCATGGGCGTAGAGCCATCTTCGAGCGTAACGAACTCAAAATCATGGTTATGCCAGCCGAAATTGTAACCTGCTGCAGTGACAACTTTACCCGCCGCAGCAAGGCGTTCAGCAAAGGCCGTCCAACCCGCAACATCCGTTGGGCGGTCGTTCGGGTGCAGGAAAGGCGCGTACATGGATTGCACGCCCAGCGTCTTGGCCAGCGCCAGCATTTCGTCTGGCTTGGCCTCCAAATCATCAATCGCAAAGTGCGCTGATGGCATGGTCAGACCCAGCGGATCCATCATCGCCCGCAGGCCAGCAGGATCGCCCATGACACCACCAAAGCCTTCGACTTGAGTGTAACCGGTATCCGCGAGATGCTTCAACACGCCCGCTAAGTCAGAATCTTCGCGCGACGAGTAGAGTTGATAAGACAGATTCATACGCTTTGGCCCCTTTAAATACGGTTTTCTTCGGCATCAAACATCGACCCGCGAGCGGGATCGAAACCAATCGTTACTTTGTCGCCACTGCGCAGTTGCAGCTGGCCTTCAACGCGGAAGCGGAAGGACAAGTCACCGATCATCGCCCAAACCAGCGTATCGGCGCCCATAGGCTCAACAACCTCGACCACAACTTCACGGCTGAACGGCGCAGAAGAAGCCGAATCACCAAACAGAACGTGCTCAGGACGAATGCCCAGCGTGACGCCCTGCATCGGTGCCGTTCCCAAGGTTTGGGTCAGGCCGTAGCCCGCCATCGGAATGGACAGATCACCGCTGGTGAAAACGGGTGCTTCGCCCGGCGTCAGCGTTCCTTCGAGGAAGTTCATTGCAGGCGAACCAATGAAGCCTGCGACGTACTTGTTCACCGGGTTGTTGTAAATGTTGTACGGCGTGTCCAACTGCTGAATCAGACCGCCCCGCATGATCGCAATCCGGTCGGCGAGCGTCATGGCTTCGATCTGATCGTGGGTCACGTAGATCATGGTGTTCTCAAGCCGCTGGTGCAGGCGCTTGATTTCAACCCGCAGGTCGGCGCGGAGTTTGGCGTCGAGGTTGGACAGGGGCTCGTCGAACAAAAAGACATCCACGTCACGGACCAGCGCCCGGCCAATCGCCACCCGCTGCCGCTGACCACCGGAAAGCTCCGCTGGACGGCGGTTCAGCAAGGGCTCGATTTGCAGGATTTCAGAAGCCTGTGCCACGCGGCGCTCAACCTCATCCTTCTTCACGCCCGCGTTCCGCAGACCAAAGGACAAGTTCCCCTTCACGCTCATTTGCGGGTAAAGCGCGTAGGACTGGAACACCATGCCGATGCCGCGATCCTTGGGCTCTTCCCACGTTACGTTTTTGCCCTTGATGTGGATCTCGCCATCTTTGACATCCAGCAGACCCGCGATGCAGTTCAGCAGCGTGGACTTACCACACCCCGATGCCCCGAGCAGGACCAGAAACTCGCCTTCGCCGATTTCGAGGTTCATGTTTTCCAAGACCACAACTTCGCCGTAGGCGACCTTCAGGTCTTTGATCTCAATAGAATTATTGTCACTCATGGGGTTAACCCTTCACCGCGCCGGCAGCGATGCCGCGCACAAAATAGCGTCCGGAGACAAAGTAAATCGTGAGCGGCACCAAGCCTGTCAGAATGGTCGCAGCCATATTGACGTTGTGCTCTTTGACCCCTTGGGTCGTGTTCACGATGTTGTTGAGCTGCACCGTCATCGGCCAGTTCTTCGTTCCCGCAAAAATCACTCCGAACAGGAAGTCATTCCAAATGCCCGTCACCTGCAAGATCACAGCGACCACGAGGATCGGGATCGACATCGGCAGCATGATTTGGAAGAAAATCCCCCAGAAGCCAGCCCCATCCACGCGCGCAGCCTTAAACAACTCAACCGGCAGCGCGGCGAAGTAGTTTCGGAACAGCAGCGTCAGGATCGGCATACCAAAGATGGAGTGAATGAAAATCACGCCCGGCAAGGTGCCAAAAATACCCATTTCGCGGGTGATGATCACCAGCGGGTACAGCATCACTTGGTAAGGAATGAACGAGCCAATGATCAGGATCGTGAAGAACACCTCCGACCCACGAAAGCGCCAGTAAGACAGCGCGTAGCCATTGACGGAAGCAATCGCAATCGACGCCAGCACTGACGGCACGGTAATCTGTACCGACTTCCAGAACCCGACCTTCAAGCCTTCGCAATACAGGCCCGTGCAGGCCGTGTCCCACGCCTTGACCCACGCATCAAAACTCGCCCGCAGCGGGATGGCAAAGATGTTACCTTCGCGGACCTGATCGAGGTCTTTCAGCGAGGTTGCAACCATCACGTACAGCGGCAACAGGTAGTAAACCGCCGCGACGACGAGGACGCTATATAGAATAATCCGACCCGCACTGATCCGATTGGGTTTTTGACCGCGAGGGGTCACGATGGACTTTGTCATACTCTGATCCTCCTCTAGCGTTGTTTCTTCCGGCCGTACTCAAGGTACATCCACGGAATAAGAATAATGACGACGGTCAGCAGCATCATCGACGATGCCGCCAGTGCTTGGCCCAGATTGGAGCGGGCAAACATGTAGTCGTAGACGTATTTCGCTGGCACTTCCGAGGCGAAGCCCGGACCACCGGCCGTCAGCACCACCACCAGATCGTAGAGCCGGACAATGCCAGAGGCCGCGATCACCAGCGTTGTGATGAAGACCCCACGCATCATCGGGATCACCACGAAAATATAGGTCTTCCACTTGGGAATGCCGTCAACGCGCGCAGCCTTCCAGATTTCACCATCAATGCCGCGCATCCCCGCGAGCATCAGGACCATCGTAAAGCCCGTGCCCTGCCACAAACCCGCGAGCAACAGCGCAAAGATCACCGTGTCACCGCTCGCCATAAGCTTGAACGGCAGCGTTTCGAGGAACCCGATGTGCGCCCAAGCACCAAACTGGTTAATCGCGTCCTGGATCCCGTCGGGGCTCAGCATCCACTGCCAAACCACGCCCGTTACAACAAAGGACAGCGCGAAAGGGTACAGATAGATCGACCGAAAGGCGTTCTCAAAGCGGACTTTCTGATCGATCAGAGCCGCGAGAATAAAGCCAACGGTGAACGAGAACGTGAGCGAGAACACACCGTAAAAAAGGATGTTTTCGACCGAGTCAGCCCAGCGCGCGTTCCGCGTTGCATCAAGCAAGCGGTCGTACTGCGCCAAACCCACGAAGTTCTTGGTCACGATGAGTTTTTCAAACCCATTCCATTGGTAAGCAAAGCCCACCCACGTGAACCAACCATCTTCGCTGCGGTTAAACAGGCTGATTGGAAACTGGAACTCGACCGGTGGCGTGAACAGCTTAACCGGCAGCAGCTTGGATTTCGTGAAGGAGTAGAGAATGGTCCACAATGAACAGCCGACAAAAATAACCATCGTGGCAAAGATCATCGGAATTGCAGCTATTTTAGCATTCAGATTGCGGAACAATCCATGCCACCAGCGCCGTTGCTTGGCGGTTGTCATCACGTCCTCCCGTGCCACAGCACGCTCGGGAACGAGGCGCGTGGTCTCTTAAATTTGGTAAGTCATGAAAAGAAGTCTGGGTGGCCACAGAGAGCCACCCAGAACACCTAAGCCTGAAAAGTCAGGATTAGTCAGCGTTTGCTACGATTTCAACGTAACGTGCCTGAGCGTCTTCAACTGAGATGCTTGGATCGTTGAAGAAGGAAACCCAGAGGTCTTCGAACTGACCCTGCGTGTCACCCGTAAACGCCTGCTCAGAAGATGGCAGTACGTTGTCTGGGTTCTCAAGGATCGCCAGACCCTTCTGCATGCAATCGTTAGCAGCGGACAGATCGATGTCGCCACGGATTGGCAGGGAGCCCTTAGCAAGGTTGAAGTCAACCTGAACCTGCTTGGAAACCAGCAGAGAAGCCATTTCCAGCTGTGCAGCTGTCATCGCGTCTGCGTTCTTGGTTGGCTTCGGGAAGTAGAAAGCGTCACCACCGGTGTCCAGTACGGGGTATACACCCAGACCTGGCAGACAGTCGTACTCGTCGCCAGCAGTCTGACCTGCAACGCCAAATTCGCCCTGTGCCCAGTCACCCATGATCTGTGCGCCAGCTTTGCCGGTGATTACCATAGCGGTAGCATCGTTCCATGCGCGGCCTACGTAACCATCGTCAACCATGCTACGTGCAGCAGCGATTGCTTCGAACACTTTGGTCATGTCAGCAGAAGCAGCCGCTTCTGGGGACTTGTCCACGTTGATTGCGCGGTAGAGGTCGAGACCACCAAGAGCAACCTGGAATACGCCGGACATGCCGGAGATCTGCCAAGCTTCACCACCAACAGCCAATGGCGTGATGCCAGCGTCGCGCAGTGCAGGCGCAGCAGCTTCAAACTCGGACCAGTTGGTTGGTACGGCAACACCAGCGGTCGCGTAAGCGCCGCGGTTCAGCCACATCCACTGGAAAGAGTGAATGTTAACTGGCACGCAGTAGATGCGGCCTTCGTATGTACAGGAGTCCAGCAACTTGGATGGACGAATGAAGTCAGCCCAGCCCTCAGCTTCAGCCAAATCGGTCAGGTCAGTCATCAGACCAGCCTGAACCAGATCTTCAGCGTCGCGACCCGTGTTCAGCTGTGTAGCACCCATTGGGTCACCACCAGCGATACGGGACAAGATCACCGGACGAGCGTTACCGCCGCCTGCGATTGCGCCGTCAACCCACTCGTGGCCAGAAGCGTTTACGGCGTCAGCGAATACGCCAACAGCCGCAGCTTCACCACCAGAAGTCCACCAGTGTGTAACTTCGATTTTTTCCGCACCAGCAACGCCAGCGGACGCAACAAGAGCAGCCGCTGCAACGGCGGCAGTCTTAATGTTGAACATTTGTATTCCTCCCAATGGAGAAGCCACGCTTCTCCTCGTGAATTTTTCAGGCCCTCCTAGCCCAGTCTGCAAACGATTACATTTTTAGCGATTCCAACCGGAAAACGATTACATTCTTCCCACGAAATCATTTGTAAACGATTACATGCCTTAAAAGGCACGATTGATTGCTTAGCCGTCAACCCCTGAAACGGCCCCTTGCCAAGATTTTTTTTAAGTCTAAGGCTTTTCATGAATTTCTAATTAAGGCGGATATGACCACAACCCATGCGATCTGAAGCTCCAACAATTCAAGATGTGGCGCGCGCCGCCGGCGTCTCGACGGCGACTGTCAGCCGAGCTTTGAGCGCGCCCAATCGGGTGAGTGAGCGGACCCGTCATATTGTCTTGGAAGCCGTCGCCGAAACCGGCTACGTCGCCAACGAAATGGCGAGAAATTTGCGTCAGCAGAAGTCAAATTCAATCTGTGTGATAGCGCCAGATCTCTCCAACCCCTTCTTTTCTTTTATTATTTCAGGCATCGAACAAATTAGCGGACCGATGGGTTATGGCGTCTTTGTTACGGAAAGTGGACTGAGTCAAAACGATAAAACACGGATTGTGAACTTGATGGCTGCTGCGCGAGTCGATGGATTCATCGTGCTTGATGGCATGCTGGATCACTCCCTGCTCAAGGCACGCGGTCGCTCCGGTCAGCGCGCTCCCATCATCGCCGCCTGTGAGTGGAAAGCGGGCTCGATTACCCCCTCGGTGATTGTGGATAACGTCGGTGGCGCGGTCGAGGCCGTCAAACACTTTGCCGCACTTGGTCATACCAATATCGGGCACATCACCGGCCCTGACGGGAATATCCTGACAGAAACGCGGATCCAAGGTTTCAAAAAAGGAATCGAAGCCAGCGGTTTGGAATACCGGGATGAATTTATCTTAGAAGGCGGGTTCAGCCTCGAATCTGGCTATGAAGCCGCAGAAAAGTGGCTCCGCATGGCAGATCGTCCTACAGCAATGTTCTGTGCCAGTGATCGAGAGGCTTTTGGCTTTATCTCAAGATTGTCCAAAGACGGCGTCCGCGTTCCTCACGACGTTTCTGTCATTGGCTTTGACGATATTGAGGTGTCAGGCTACTTCGTGCCAGCTCTGACCACCATTTCCCAACCGCGCGTTGAAATTGGCCGCGTTGCAGCCACCAAGCTGTTTGACCTGATAAAAAACGACGGCGAGAGTAACGTCGTGGAGCAGACGTCTCAATTGGACGTCACCTTGGTCGTTCGTGAAAGCACCGCGCCACCACCGAGTTCTTAGCCCTGCGCAGAAATCGCGGAATCGGCGGATTTCCACAGTGACCCCTGCCTGAAAATACGGGACGTTATGCTTTCTTCTTACTCGGACTGGAAAGCCAAGCACGCCATGAAGCACGCCATCCCCACACTTGCCCCCGGCAACGGTCTGGACCGCATCCTCAACGTCATGCGCCAACTGCGCGACACGGAAGACGGCTGCCCGTGGGATGTCGAGCAAACGTTCGAAACCATCGTCCCCTTCACCATCGAAGAAGCCTATGAAGTTGCTGACGCGATTGAGCGGAAGGATACGGTGGACCTGTGTGAGGAGCTTGGCGATCTGCTGTTGCAAGTCGTCTTCCACGCGCAAATGGCTGAAGAGGCCGGATTGTTCACCTTTGACGATGTCGCCCAAACCATCGCGGACAAGATGATCCACCGCCACCCCCATGTCTTTGGCGACAAAGTCTATGCCGACAGTGACGAACAACGCGCCGATTGGCATCGGATCAAGAGCGAGGAAAAGGCCGCCAAGCACGCGGCAAAAGTGGCCGCCGGCCTACCGGTTGAAAGCGGCGACCCTCGCGGCACGCTGCGCGACGTGCCAACCGCCTTCCCCGCGCTCACCGCCACGGACAAGATCCAGCGGAAAGCAGCCATGGTGGGCTTTGACCACCCGGAAATGCACCAAATCTACGGCAAAGTTGAAGAGGAACTGGCCGAGGTCAAAGAGGAGGCGGATCTCGTTCCGCTCAACCACAGCGCACTGGAAATGGAAGTTGGCGACTTGCTGTTTGTCGCTGCAGCCGTCGGTCGCCGCTTGAACATCGACCCCGAGCGCGCCCTGCACCGCGCCAACGCCAAGTTTGTTCGGCGCTTTAACGCGGTCGAGGCGGCTCTGGACTATAACTGGGACCGCCGAGACTTCAGCGAACTCAGCGCTGCGTGGAACGCGGTTAAGCGCGCCGAAAAGGCTCAACAGGCCGCTGCCGCGGGGGGTTAGCCGGCCTCAATCAACGCTTTCAAGGCTGCGGTTTTCTCCACCAGCAAATCTGCATCGCCTCGTGTTTCCACGTTCAGTCGCAGCAGAGGCTCCGTGTTGGACGAGCGTACGTTGAACCGCCAATCGTCGAATTCATAGGTCAGGCCGTCAATCTCGATCCGATCGCCCTGCCCCGCATAGGCATGCTCCAGTCGCGCAATCACGGCTTTTGCGTCATCGACCCGAAAATTGATCTCGCCGGAACACGGAAAGGCCCGCTGCGCATCCGCAACCAGCGCGCTCAGCGATTGCCCGGACATCCCCACCAACTGCGCCATCAGCAGCCACGGGATCATGCCACTGTCACAGGAAAAGAAGTCATAGAAATAATGGTGCGCGCTCATTTCTCCGCCATAGGGCGCGCGGTGCTCGCGCACCAAGCGTTTGAGAAAGATATGTCCGGTTCGTGACACGACCGCCTTGCCCTTGGCCTCTTCGATCGCGGCAAGCGTGGCCCAGGTCATGCGGTTGTCATAGACAATGGCCGTCTCGTCTGCTGCGTCCTGAAGCATGGCACGCGCCAGCAGGCCCACGACGTAATAGCCCTCGATAAAGTTGCCCTCGCCGTCAAAGAAGAAACAGCGGTCAAAATCACCGTCAAAGGCAACGCCAAAATCGGCCCCGTGCGCCAGCACCGCATCCGTCGTGCTTTGTCGTTTTTCCGGCAGCAAGGGGTTTGGAATGCCATTGGGGAAAGACCCATCGGGCTCGCCATGCACGCTGGTCAACGTGATATGCGACGGCATGCGCGCCGCCAAAGCCTCAACCGTCGGTCCTGCGCAGCCGTTGCCAGCGTTCAACACGATATGCAAAGGCCGGGTTTGGCTCAAATCAACAAACCCCATCAAGCGGTCAATATAGGGTCTGCGGTCTGTGACCCGCGTCAGTGTGCCGGGGGTGTCGGAAACCGGCAGCGGCGCATCCGATCCCGCCCAGTCGCGAACACCCTCCATGCCTTCTTTACTCAGGGGTTCAGCCGACTTGCCGACGAATTTCACGCCATTGTATTCTGCCGGGTTATGGCTCGCTGTGACCATCAACCCTGCATCGGCTTCGGTGTGGCCGGTCCAGAAGTACACTTCTTCGGTCCCACACAAGCCAACATCCAAAACGTCTACGCCAGCGGCCAACAGCCGTTCGATCATCGATTCAACCAAACCGCGGCTATGCTCGCGAACATCCTGACCGACCACAAAGGTCTTCCCTTTGGTGACGGCCAAAACACCACAGGCGATCCTCGCAGCGGCGGCTTCGTTCAGTTGTGTCGGCACGACGCCTCTTACGTCGTAGGCCTTGAAAATCGATACATCCACGCGGACATTCCTTCACTTTTTCTCTCTAAGACTGTCAAAAAGATAAAAACGCCTTTTTGACAAGGCTTTCAATACACAGATATGCAAAAGATAATTCTATTTCGTTTTAAATACTCTCTAACACTCTGAAAACGTTTGCTTTCACACGTGCGATAATAACTTCCACAGAACTTGGCATTTGGCGTCGAAAATGCAAACCATCCAACAGACACACGAGAGTATTCGGAGGCCGGATGGCGAACACAATATGGGACCGATATGGTGGTTACAGTTTTGTAGCCAAAGCCGTGGATGATTTCTATGCGCGTGTCCTGCTCTCGCAAAGTTTAGTCGGCTACTTCGAAAAAATCGATATGGAGCAGCTTATCTCGCACCAAATCGAAACCATCGGTGCGGTTATGGGCGGTCCCTACAGTCTGGATGTCGAAGCCCTGCGCCGCGCCCACGCGCACCTGAAAATCAAGAATGAACACTTCAACGAAGTCGCTGAGATTCTGGCGTCTACGCTGGACGACAATGGCCTGAGCGCCCACGATCGCGACACGTTGATGGAGGTCGTTGCCTCCACCCGCGATGTGATTGTTGAAATCACTGAGACGGCGGCATGAGCATCCGAGACACCCTTGCTTCCATGCTTACAGCAGCGGGGTTCTGTGATCCCAACACCATGCGCTTGATTTGGGTGAATCCAGCGATGGAGCGCTTGCTTGTGGAGCATGGTTTGGAACGCAGTTTGGCGGTTCGAGCGCTGGCCCCAGAGCTTCCCTCGGCGTTTACGGCAGCTCACGAGCCCTTTGTTCGCGAAGAAGCCACGCTGCCCGCCCACGCGCAGACCAATGCGCAGACCGCAAAATGCCAACTTGGTCCCGTGGTGGACGTGGGCGGCGACAAGCTGCTGCTGTTCCATTTGCTTGAGCGCAGTGGCAGCGACACGTCCCACGTCACACTCAACATCTTTTCCCGACACATGAACGCCCGGGAAGCCGCGTGGGAGCAGGAGCGCAGTGCCTTGCAGGCGCAAATCAAAGAGCTTCAGAGCCGCTAGCCCTCCGCAAAGGCGTTTATCCATTCTGGGCGCAACATGCCGTATAACGTGCGTGCCGGTTTCGCATTTCGCATCAAATTGAAAATCTGTCCCGCATAACCGGCGCATGAGCCCAATTTTACTGCGATTTGCGCAGTTTTTGCGGTTTTTGTCAGGTTAGCACAGGGGTTGCTGCGTAGAGACTGACACCGGCGGCTGGTTCGCCAACCGCTGGTGTTCACAAGCCGCAACTCCGCGAGAACTCCTGCACTCTTGCCTAACCCGCCTCAGCGGGGGCTCTCGCGGCTCTTTTCCAAGTGGCGCTGTTCGCCGACGTTATCGATTGGCGGTTCGCGTCAGAAACGCGGTGGACGATTCAAGCAAAAAAAGGGCGTCCCGTCGCCGGGAGGCCCTTTCTTTTTACCCCTGCATGCGGGCGTAGGCTCTAGTTGGGGCAAACCCCAGCGGCCAATGATTTGGCCCGCGTATCGAGCGAAGCGTAGCGTGCTTCACAAGCCTGCAGACTGCGATCCCGCAATTCGACCATTTGGGTCAGATCCGCCCGCCAGCGCTGGGCGCTTTCGAAAGCAGCGGCACACTCAAAGGCCAGAGTTTCACGGTCAAGCGCGTTGCCCGTATCGCCTTCCAAACCAAGCAAGGCCGTACACTGGGTGATCAGAACATCGAAGAAGGCTTCATTGTCCAAACCAATGGCTTCCAACTCCGAAATCTGAATATTGAGCTGGTTGATCGTCACCGTGGCGTCATCAACCGCCTGCTGCTTGGTGCCAATGTCGTCACGAAGCTCATTTAATACGAGGACGAGCGACTTGTTTTCTTCGTTCACAGCCGAGCTGACATTGCGCGCATCGTTCAACTCGCCATCGACTTGATTGATGATCACCGTCAGTTCAGACAGGCGCGATTCCAACACTCGCACGCGGTCCTGCGCACTTGCCAAAGCGTCTTGGGTTTGACGCAGTTCGAGGCGGAGCGCGCCGGCCTCATCAGCGGCGCTGGTCGCGTCGCTCCGGTCGGTTGCGGCTTGGGCGGAAATCTCGTCCATCAGCGCCTGAAGCTCGCGGTTCTTGTTGAGCAGCGTTTCGACCGTGTTGTCCAACTTGGCGATTTCTTCCAGCAGCAGATCACGATCCGCGATGGCTTGACGGCTTTGTTCCGTTGCCTGTGCCAAAGCAGCGGACAGGCGCTCAACCTCATTGGTCAGATCGACGATGGTTTCGTCACGCGCCGTGATGAGGATCAAGGTGCGGTCCAATTCTGTCCGAAGCGTCCCACGATCACCCTCGGCTTCGTTATACTGTCCGGCAACCGTGCCAAGCTCGTCACCGAGCATCTGCAGATCCGTGGAAAGACGGACGATTTCGGCCAAGCGGTCGTCGGCCAAAACAACAGCCGCGTCGCGCTCATCACCCAACAAGGACGCCCGCTCAACCAGCAGCGCCACTTGCGCGGCAAGGTCGTCGCGTTCCTGCGCGACTGAATCGCGCTCGGCAAAGGCCATGTTCAACTGCCGACGGAGTGCGGCGTTGTCAGCGTTTGCGTCCTGCAGATTGGCGGAAAGTGCCTGATTCTGCGCGTTCAGCGCAGCAACTTCGCCCTGCAAACCAGAGGTATCGGTTTCAATAATCTGGATCGACTGGCTGCGGGAGACCAACGACATCAGGCCGCGGTTTGCACGCACGCTGTCTGGTCCCATACCAGCGTCAGCGTGGGCCGCCACAGCATCGGCCCAGTTGTAGCCCTCACCCACGCTGTTTTCGTAGGTTGAAGCCGTCAGCGCCAGACCATCGATCATGCGCTGGACGGTTTTATCCACTGCCGCTTCACCCGCCAGAGCGCGATCGCGTTCCTGACGGAGGCTGTTCGCCGTTGCGCGGCTGTCGTTCAGCTGCGCCCGCAAGCGGTCCAACTCAGCCAGCAGAGAGGCGTCTTGCGAACCACCCGGCTCGCAGGCATCCATTTCGTCAAACGGACAACCCAGCGCGAAGAGCGTTTCCTTTGCTGCTTTTAAGTCTGCAACGACCTGGGGGTCTTGCACCACTTCGGTAACAACGACTTCACGCACGACTTCTGCGGGTTCTGCCGACTCAAGTTCGTTGATCCGCAGAAGCGCGAGGCGCAATTCTTCTTCACACCGGCGCACACCTGCGTCGAGCGCGATGATGCGGTCTTGGAGCTGTTGGATGGTCACGCGGGCTTTCGCCAACTGCGCGCGCAGGGCGTCGGCATCGCGACCTTTGGCAAGGGCGTCAGCCAAAGCGGCTTCCAGCTGGATAATCCGCTGGTTGGCGGCGTCCAATTCGCCGAAAACCTTGACGAGATCGGCGTCAAGCTGGCGGCGGAGGTTTTGGAGATTGTCGCGCTCACGCTTCATCGCCGCGAGTTCAGCCGTCAGACGGCCAATTTCGTCGAGATAAGGTTGGACATCAATCTGCTCCGGCGCGGCGGCGCGACTTAGCAAGCGGGCGTAGCTTTCGATGGTCGGCAAGTTGTCCGACGGCAGCAGCGCGCCACCGGTTCCCGCAGGAACACACGCGAGCTGGTTGAGCAAATCGGGGTTCACGTCGATGGCGAGAATGTCCACCGAGATATTCCGCTCGTTGAGCACGGGCACCAGATCACAAATGTTGCGATCACAGGCGTCAACACCGTCTGTCACCATCACAATCGACCCGCTTTGCGCATCGCGCGGCAGGGTGGTCAAAGCCACTTCGATGGATCGGTAAAGCGGCGAGCCAATCAATGACTGCTCACCCGGTCCGGGCTGGGCGGGTTCAATCGTTTGGATGGCGGCGATGGTCGCGTTGACAGCATCAGAGCCAAAGGCGTGGACGAGCGGAATGTTGTTACATTCGTTCACGCGGTCGTCGCCGAAGCTGACCATGGAGGCCCGCCCCTCTTGCAACGGACCGGGCGCGAGTTGAAGCATGGCATCGCGCGCAACATCCATACGACGGCGCCCTTCGACCTGTCCCAACATGGAACGGGAGGCGTCCATGATGAACGCGACCGGGGTATCCGGTCCTTTAAATGCCGCTTCCTGTGCTGAAGCGCCCTGCCCTACTACCAATGAGGCGACAAGCGCCAACGACGTTAGAATCCCAAGATCGAAACGACGAACGAAAGTCCGCACCATAATTCACTCCATTATGAGCACTGAATGTCCCGCCTCGCCCCCATCGCGGCATGGCAATTCAGCGCTCTCCAAGCACAAGCACATCGTTCTCAGGACCAATCCTGAGAATTGCAATTACCCTTGTTATAACACGTCTTGGGCGGAATTGGAGAGAAATCGTCAAAATTTAGATAAGGTTATGCGGCTCGCACCGCTCGCAGGTCATCTTTTTCCATTCGAGCGCCAACACGCTGGATGACCGCTGCCGCTGCGCGCGAACCGTAATGCCCGCAGGTCTCAAGCGTTTCCCCCTGCGTAAAGCCATAAAGGAAGCCCGCCGCATAGAGATCGCCGGCACCGGTGGTATCAACGCGCTTAACGACCTCAACCACCGGCACACAGATGTCTTCGGCGCCAGAAACAATGATGAGGGAGCCTTCATAGCCCATCGTTAGCGCCACCATCTGCACGTTGTCAGCCCGCGCCCGGTTCCGCGCTTCGACCAGATCATCGGTCTGGTACAGGCTCTTGAGCTCGTCCTGATTGGCAAAAATGATGTCGATCATGCCCGCTTCGATCATCGCCAGAAATTCTGAGCGCCACCGATCCACACAGAAGGGGTCGGACAGCGACAGCGCGATTAAGCGGCCATTGTTATGCGCAATTTGGACCGCCAGCCGGAACGCGTCCTTGGCTTCGGGTTGGTCCCACAAGTAGCCTTCCATGTACGTCACAGCCGACGACGCAATCAGCGCTTCGTCGATATCCGACGGGGCAAGACGCGTGCTTGCGCCCAAAAAGGTGTTCATGGTCCGCTGCCCATCGGGCGTCACGAAAATCAGGCTGCGCGCCGTCGCCGGGCCTTCGGTGCTGAACGCAACATCGAACTGCGCGCCGGTTTGAGTGATGCTGTCTTTAAACGCCTGACCCAGCGCGTCATTCTTCACTTTGCCAACATAGGCCGAGCGTGCGCCCAACCCGGCCAGCCCAACAGCCGTATTCCCAGCCGAACCGCCGGAGACCATCAGCTTGCTCTCATCCATAACGCCCGTCAGGAACTCTGCGCGATCTTCGTCGATGAGCGTCATCGCGCCCTTGTTCAAGTCATAGTCTTGGATGCACGATTCCGGGCCTTGCCACAGAACGTCGATGATGGCGTTCCCCATGGATGTCACGTCGATGGAGGCCGTTTCAGGATTACCGCGGTTTTTCATCAGGACAATTCGGCCTTTAGCGCTTCGACAAGGTCAATCTTCTCCCACGAAAAGCCACCGTCAGCCTCTGGATCCCGGCCAAAGTGACCGTAGGCCGCCGTGCGGCTGTAAATCGGACGGTTCAGGCCCAAGTGCGTGCGGATCCCCTTGGGTCGCAGATCCATAACCTTGCCAACCGCTTCAGAAATACGCGGCTCAGCAATTTTACCGGTTCCGTACGTATTGACGAAAATCGACAAAGGCTGGGCGACGCCAATGGCATAAGACAGCTGGATCGTGCATTTTTCAGCCAGATCAGCGGCTACAATGTTCTTGGCAAGATAGCGCGCAGCATAGGCCGCAGAGCGATCCACCTTGGTGGGATCCTTGCCCGAAAAAGCCCCGCCCCCGTGCGGCGCAGCGCCGCCATAGGTGTCCACGATAATCTTCCGGCCCGTGAGGCCTGCATCACCATCGGGGCCGCCGATGATGAACTGTCCGGTTGGGTTGCAGTACAGTTGGTCGGCGCTCGGCATCCAGCCTTGGGGCAAAACATCCGCTACGACGGCGCTAACGATTTCGCGCACCTGCTGCTTTGTTGCCTCCGCCGCGTGCTGGGTTGAAACCACCACGTTGGTGGTGGCAACGGGCCGGCCATCTTCGTAAGCCAGCGTCACCTGTGATTTTGCATCCGGCCCCAAACGGGTTTCGCCGCCATGACGCAGCTCGGCCAGCTTTGACATGATCTGGTGCGCGTATTGGATCGGCGCAGGCATCAGCGACGGGGTTTCGCGACAGGCATAGCCGAACATGATCCCCTGATCACCGGCGCCTTCTTCGGTGAAGTCGCCCTCGCCTTCGTCAACGCCCTGTGCAATGTCCGACGATTGTCCGTGGACGTAGCAATCGATGCTGGCGTGCTTCCAGTGGAAGCCTTCCTGCTCGTAACCGATTTTCTTGATCACATCCCGCGCCGAAGCAATCATCTCCTCGTGGGTGACGTTGCCTCGAACCTCACCAGCGAGCACAACCTTGTTGGTTGTCGCCATGGTTTCGACGGCCACGCGCGCTTCCGGCTCCCGCGACAAAAAAATATCGACGATCGAGTCAGAGATTTGATCACAGACCTTGTCCGGATGACCCTCTGAAACTGATTCCGATGTGAAGACATAGGACGACATGCTTTCCCCTTCCCGCGATCACGCACCCAAACGCCGCGTTACACCATGACTGGGAATACAGTTCAACTGGATACGCGCAGATTTATTATGCACATCATCCTCAAACTTCACAGAAGTCCACTATCAAAGAATTGCGCAGACCGGGAAAAGCCTTAATACCCCACGCGCAACCGCGTTTCCTTGCACACCAAGTCCTGCTCTCGCACCCAGCCATACTTCACGCCGCCACTTTTGTTGCGGTAGGAAACGCGCCAGTAGCCCTGGTGAAAACCACGCACATCAACAGTCGTCTTACCGCCGCCGACCTGCGTGGTCGGAGCCGCTTGCCAGCGGGCAGCAGTGTTAAAGACGTTGACCTTGGCGCCTGTTCGAGAGGTCGCGCAAATGCAGTCGGAGGGACGCAGCGCCTGAACCGGCACCGAAGGAGCGATTGGGTGCGACACCGTCGGAGTCGGCAAGGGCTGAGCCACGGCATAGGAAACCGGGGCCGGGATCACTTGCGTCGAGGCTTGCTGCTGCAGGTATTGAACCTGAACCGGCACTTGCGCTGGCATCGGCACCGGAAGCGGCGCTTGAATCGGGACTTGCACCGCTTGATAGTGTGTCGGCGCATAGGTCGCCATGGTTGGCGCCGCCATAGGATAGGCGCTCACACCGTTGATTGGATAGTTTGCGATGACCGTTTGCCCCGTCAGCACCGGAGACTGCGGGTTTATCGGATAGTTCGCGATCACCGTACGCTGAACCGCTGCCCCCTGTACCGGGTGAGCGACCGAGCGCCCAGTGATGGCAAACAACGCCAACGCGATTACACTGAGGCCCAACACCTTCATTTTCATCGTCTTTTGTCCCTCTCGCAGCTCGCTGTCCCCTTGGCCGTTTTACTTTTATCGGGAGGACGCGGCTTCTTGTTCTTATGCGTGCAACCTGTCAGCTCCGTTTCGCCAACGGGAGTCCAAAAAAGTTAAATTGGTTTTAATGTTTCTAAATCGACATTACTGCATCACTAAAGGCTCATAATCTCAAGCGGCTATCATTATTGCGAAAAGTCGCCACGAATTCGCCAACAGCTTTCCTCGCATGTGGTGAGAATGCCCCCTTCCCAAACCCGTCGCGCTCTGGTCCCTCACCATCAGGAACCGCCGCCTTTTGAGGATGAGGACACAGCACTGAATCCGACTGAAACGGTCAGTGCACCTAAAACCGAACGAACATCCGGCGCAGCGGCCTTTGCGCCGTATCAGCCGGATCTTCATTGGTCCCTGACGACCTCCCTGCCCTTAACGCGCTGTTAGCACAGCAGAATCAACGCGCGACCCCGCCCCCTCCTGAACCATGAACGCGGCTTGATTGGTGCTGAGCGCCCCCTAAATTCGAGTTGCCTTTGCGCAGATTTACGGTGCAGTCTCACGCCATAGGACGTGCGCCATAGCCGGAGGAGGAGCTGGCCTTGGCGCAATCCCTTCTGTCGCGCTTTGAGGAGAGAGCCAGCATGTCGTCGTCGCCGGAGTACAACCGCTTTGTATCCACCCTGCCAAGCATGGATCGCTTGAGCGATCGCATGCAGGCCATGACAAACGACGACCCCGCCTTTGAAGTGCGACGCGAGGTGGTGGGACAGCAGGGGGAGATGTCGGTCTTTGCCCGCGCCCCCCAAACCCTGCCAGAGTGGTTTGCCCGTGCCGATGCCTTCCCCAGCCGCTCGTTTCTTGTGCTCGGGAATCGCGTTCACACCTATGCCGAAGCGCGCGCCGAAGCCAACTGGCTGGCCCGTGCCCTGCAGACCGAATTCAACGTCAAACCCGGCGACAAAGTCGGCCTCTGCGCCCGCAACTCACCGGAGTGGGTGATCAGCTTTATGGCGGTGCAGTTGTGCGGCGGGGTTGCTGTGTTGCTGAACTCGTGGTGGACGGCTGACGAATTGGCGTACGGGCTGAAAGACAGTGGCGCAAAGCTGCTGCTGTGCGACAGCGAGCGCGAAGCACAGGCGGCGGACTACTGCGCGGCGAACGGAATCCAGCGTCTGTGCATACGTCACCGTTTCGACCCGTCAGAGGCCTACCAGACGCTGATCAATACCTATCGCGGCCAACCGGCCCTCCCCTCCCACCGCGTCGCCGATGATCCTGCGACCATTCTCTACACCAGTGGATCAACCGGGTATCCAAAGGGCGTTCTCAGCTCCCATCGCGGGGTGATTTCCGCGCTCTATTCATGGGCGCTGATGGCGCGGGCGATTGGCGGTCTGATGACGGCTTTGCCCGATCTCAAAGATGGTCAGGAAGTCATTTTGCTGCCGGTTCCCCTGTTCCATGTCACGGGGTGTCACGCCTCGATGCTGGGCTGCTTCGGGACCGGGCGAAAGCTGGTGATGATGGACAAATGGGATGCTGAGCAGTCGTTGCAGTTGATCGAAGAACACAGCGTCAGCCACTTTCTCGGTGTCCCGACCCAGTCCTTTGAAATCCTGCGCCACCCCAAGCGGGAGTCCTACAACCTCACCAGCCTGATCGAATTGGCCGGTGGCGGGTCAGCCCGACCAGCCGAGCACGTCGGCGCCATCCAAAGCGCTTTTGACCATGCAACACCGCGCATCGGCTATGGACTGACAGAAACCAACGCACTCGGTGCCATTAATGGCGGACCGTCTTACGTCGTCAAACCGGGCAGCACCGGCCCCGTCACCGGACCGGTTATGGAGTTGGAAGTCCACGCCGAAGACAGCGACACACCCCTTGCCACCGGCGAAGTTGGCCGCGTTTGCTTCCGAGGGCCGTCGATCATGATCGGCTATTTCAACCGCGAGGATGATACCGCAAAGGCCATCAGTCCGGGCGGATGGTTTGACAGCGGCGACCTTGGCTATTTGGACGAGGACGGCTTCTTGTTCCTTGTTGATCGCGCCAAAGATATCATCGTGCGGGGCGGCGAAAACATCTCCTGCCTCGAAGTCGAAGCCTGCATCCATGCGCACCCCCAGGTGCGCGACGTCACGGTTTTCGGCCTGCCCGATGAACGCTTGGGCGAAGTGGTGACGGCCATGGTCTACTTACGTCCCGATGGTCAGGGTGCAAGCGCCGAGGATATTCAGGCTTACGCCGGGCAAACGCTGGCGCGGTACAAAGTGCCCGCTGAGATCCTGTTCGCAGACGCGCCCTTGCCCCGCGGTGCAACGGAGAAGATCGATAAAAAGACGGTTCGAGCGGCGATTTTGGCCGAGCGGTCTTAGCCTTCTTTACCGCCTTGGTAACGCACGGATAGCCTGCGCCTTGGCGCGGGTCTCAGAACACAGCAAACAGACCACAACCGGCACTGTTTTCCTTGCCAACACCACCCCCGCGGGTTCAACCATCGGCCAGCAGACAGCACGGAGGCACTCAAGTGCAGATTTCAGAACTCATGGCGCGTGAGATCGCGTTTTCCTTGTTTGACGTGGTTGGCGTTGACGATTTGGCGTCGATCCCACGTTATCAGGACCACAACCGCGACGTTTACGAGGCGGTTCTGGAAACCGCGCTCAAGGTGTCCTCAGACTTCTTTGCGCCACACAACCGCAAGGGCGACCTCAACGAGCCGCGTGTGGTTAACGGCGTGGTGGAACTGATCCCTGAAGTCAAAGAAGCGATGGAAGCCTACCGCGACGCCGGCTTTTTCTCGGCTCACCACGACGAGGAAGACGGCGGGCTGCAAATTCCGTGGACCGTCGCGCAGGCGTCGTCAGCCTTTTTTCAAGCGGCGAACGTCTCAACGGCTGGATACCCTTTCCTGACGGTCGGCGCGGCCAACTTGATCAAGGCCCACGCGTCGGCGGAACAGAAAGCAAAATGGCTGCCGCCGATGCTCGCCGGTGACTTCTTTGGCACCATGTGCCTGTCTGAACCCCATGCTGGCTCGGGTTTGGCCGACATTAAAACCACCGCTTACCCCCTTGAGAACGAACCGGGTAAATACCGGCTCAAAGGCCAAAAGATGTGGATTTCAGCAGGCGATCACGAGCTTGGTGACAACATTGTGCACCTCGTGCTGGGCCGGATTGACGGCGCGCCATCGGGCACCAAAGGCATCTCCATCTTTATCGTCCCAAAGCGCCGCGTTGACGCTCAGGGTGACGTGGGGGCTTCCAATGACGTGCGCCTGATCAGCCTGAACCACAAAATGGGCTACCGTGGCACCACGAACACCATCCTTGCCTTTGGCGAAGACGACAGCTGTGTTGGTGAATTGATCGGCGAAGCGGGTCATGGGCTGGCCTACATGTTCCACATGATGAACGAAGCGCGGATTGGTGTCGGTCTGGGCGCAGCTTGCTTGGGTCTGGCTGGTTACGCCGAAAGCCTGCGCTACGCCGAAGAACGCCCCCAAGGGCGCCACCCAGACGAGCGCGACCCATCCACCAAACCTGTCATGATCATCGAACACGCCGACGTTCGTCGCATGCTGATGGCGCAAAAGGCACTGTGCGAGCCTGCGCTCACCCTCACCTTCTATGCCGCCAAGCTGGTCGATATCGAGAAATTCCACCCCGATGAGGACGAGCGTACCAAAGCGCACACGATTCTGGACCTGCTGACCCCTGTGGTCAAAGGCTGGGTCAGTGATGCCACGCTGCGCGCCAATCACGAGGCGATCCAGATTCACGGCGGCTACGGCTACACGCGAGATTTTCAGGTCGAGCAAATTTACCGCGACAACCGCCTCAATCCCATCCACGAAGGCACGAATGGCATTCAGGGCATGGACCTGCTTGGCCGCAAAGTGATGCGCGACGGCGGTACGGCTTTGACGGCCTTTTCAACCCTTGTCAGCGACGACTTGCGAGAGGCCGTTGGCCACGGGTTCGACGCTGATCTTGCGGCACAGTTGGGCAAGGCCATGGCCACCTTTGGCGCGGCGACGGCGGCCTTGGGCGGCAAAATGCAGTCCGACGGACCCCGCAAAACCATGGCACAAGCGACGCTCTACCTCGATGCCTTTGGCCTGATCGTCATGGGTTGGATGCACGCGAAATGCGTTGTTGCAGCGCGCAACAGCCCGAACGTGTCTGCTGAGTATGCCGAGGGCAAAACACTCGCGGCGGCCTATTTCTTCCGTCACGAGCTGGGCCGCTTGGATGAAATCTGCGCGCGCTTGTCAGAACTGGACGAGACCTTCGTTCCCGCTCAAGCGGCGAATTTCTAGGCCTGAAGGGGTCAGAAAAACCGAGAGCCTCAGCATCAACGCTGAGGCTCCCCTTTGGTTCTCACCAAATACGGAAATATCCGCCGCGCACCAACACCGGACGCAGGTTTTGTTCAAACCGCGCACGGAGACGCTGAATGCGATCCAGAGCGTCGTCGATCATGCCATCGCCATCCACAAGGCCGGCTTCCGATTGCGCCTTGATGATGTCTTGGAGCAATGACGCAGCGCGCTCTTCCAGATTATCGTCGCCCCCCTCACGCGCTGAAACAGCCAGCGCGTAAAGACCCGGCTGAACCGCCCGGAATTCACCGAAGTTCGGCAATAATAAATGATGCGCGGGTGCCTTGGTTTCTTCCAACCAGCCGGTCATACCGCGGTCATAGTCCAGCACAGCCTGATCCGGATCGTCGAACAAATCTTCGCCGTGGTAGAGGTTGATATAGCCCAGCGCGTGGCCAATGCGGACCACGTCCAAAATCTCCGTATCGCCCTCTGGCCCATCCGGGAACACCTTCCGCAAATCGCCCAACTTCATCGGGCCAGCGGCGAGTGCGTTCAACAGCGGGTCAAACTTCGCCGGGTTCAAACGCAGGTTTTCGTTCAGCCGGAATTTAAGCTTCATCTTGATGTTTTCGCGCTTGGGGCGAACCATGATTTTGGCATCAGCCCAAAACGCAACGATGTCAGCATGGGACTGCTTCTCACCATTCTTGATGTACAGATCCGTCCGGTGCGAGCGGTTGACCGAGAAGTCATAGAGCGTTTCGGAGATAATCCGGTTGGGATAGCGGTTCAGACGCTCAACCATGGTGCGCGGCAGAGCCTGCGCCTTGGCGTTGTTCAGGTGCGCCGCATCACCACACATGCGGAACGAGCGACCCAAGAACTCCGGCATGATGTCGTGAGCGTAGAAGCTGTCCCACTCAACGTTCATAAACTCCTGAAACACCTTCCGCGCGCCCGCCCCAGCAGAGCGCTTGTGTCGGTCCGCGATCAGCATCTGTGAGAAGTAACCAGCCTCCTCACCCACCAGCTCGTGCATCAAGTGCAGCGCGCTCTTGGTTTGCTCGATCGGCTGATTGCCTTGTGTTGTCGCGAACACTTTGAGGAATTCACGAAACGGGTCGAATTGAGCGTTGAAGACCGCACAGTTGTACGAGAACAGCACCAGTCCACCGTCTTTGACGTTGTCCACCGTGTCCCAAACACTGGGCCGGTCCGCTTCGACCATTTGACCGTAGGTATCGACACTCATCGCCACGTCCCAAGGACCAGCGTTTGCCGCGTTAAAGCTGTCAATCGAGCCGTGATGCACACTGACGTTGCTGTGGCCAAAGCTGTTTTTCAGCGATTCCGCCGACTGCGACAGTTCAGGGTTATGATCGACCGTATGGAAGTGCGTGCCCGGGTAAGAAAAGGCCAGCGAGTTGGCCAAAAAGCCCGGTCCACCCCCCAGATCAGCGACTTGCAGACCGTCGCCCTTTTCCGGATACAGCAAGCGCTCGTCGGGAATAAAACCACCCAGCAAGGCGACCAAAGCAAGGTTCCTCAAGGACGCTGCTGGCTTGACCTGAAAATCATAGTCATTGTGTGTGAGCGGCGTTGGCTGGAAATCCATTGTGTCGTTCAACAGCTTAGCTTTCTTTGGTTCATGCAGGCGCGCGAGGCGTTGGCCCTAGCCCTGCAGGTTTTCGATGATGATGGCAATCCCTTGCCCGCCACCGATGCACATGGTCAGCAAGCCATAACGCCCGCCTGTCCGTTGCAGTTCATAAATCGCCTTTGTGGCGAGGATAGCGCCGGTCGCGCCCACAGGATGGCCCAGCGCAATCGCTCCGCCGTTGGGGTTTACGATGGCGGGGTCGAGGTCGAGTTCTCGGCTGACGTAGCACGCTTGGGCCGCGAAGGCCTCATTGCTCTCAACCACGTCCAGATCCGCTGCTTTCAGACCCGCCTTTGCCAGCGCAATCTTAACCGCCGGAACCGGTCCAATGCCCATTTCATCCGGTTCAACACCCGCATGACCATAGGCAACAATCCGCGCCAGCGGCGTTCCACCCAGCTTAGAGACCGCGCTTTCTGCGACCAACGTCAGCGCCGCTGCGCCGTCATTGATGCCGGAGGCGTTGCCAGCGGTCACAGACCCATCAGCCTTGAAGATCGTCTTCATCGCCCCGAGCTTTTCAACCGTGACGTCGCGGGGGTGCTCGTCCGTGTCGAAATCGACCGTCTCCCGGCGTGATTTGACCGGAACGCCAACAATCTGATCTTGGAAGTATCCCGCATCGATCGCCGCTGCCGCGCGGCGCTGGCTCTCTGCTGCGAAGGCGTCCTGCGTCTGCCGGTTGATGCCATAGCGGCTCGCGATGTTTTCTGCCGTGATGCCCATCAAGCCGTGGCCGAAGGGGTCATAGAGCGCGCCTTGCATCATATCGATCACATTGCTCTCACCCATCCGCGCGCCAAACCGCATCCGTGGCAGCATGTAACCGCCATTGGACATGCTTTCCGCACCCCCGGCGATGGCCGCTTCGCAATCGCCCAACATGACGGTCTGCGCGGCTGAAACAATGGCCTGCAAACCGGACCCACAAAGACGGTTAACCGTCAGCGCTGGAGCGTGCTTGGGAACACCGGCATTCACGGAAATCACGCGGCTGATGTACATATCCCGCGCTTCGCCGTGGATCACGTTACCGATCACCGTATGGCCAAACGCGCCGGCATCCATGCCAGAACGCGCAATCGCGGCTTTGACGGCAATGGTGCCTAAGTCAATCGCCGAGGTGTCTTTGAGCGACCCGCCAAAACTGCCAATGGCGGTTCGGGCGGCACTGGTGATAACAACGGATTCAACCATAACGACTTTGAACCTAGTGAATAAGAGTGTGATGCCGAGGCAAATTCAGAGACCGCAGGCTTACCCGCTTTAGCCGCTTGCCTCAACGGACAAGAACTGACCATCGTCCTGCAGCCAGAACAGTTCCGCCGACGCGATGGAAAACCACGCGCCGTGCAGCGTCAGCTGCCCGTCACGCATGGCCTGCTCGACAAAGGGAAAGGCCCGTAACCGCTTTAGGGAGCGACGCACGTTCTTGTGCTCCAAACACCGCTGAAGCCCGTCCTGATCCAGATCGGGGTTTTCCGTCACTGCGGCTGCCCCGTCCTCGTTCATCAAGCCAACCCATTGATCAATGTAAAAACGCCCGCTGCCGGGTTCCGGCTTCGCACTAGGGTTCTGCGCATTCCCCAGCGCCGCTGCGACACCGCCGCACTTTGCGTGCCCCATCACAACGATCCGCGAAACCTGCAAATGCCCCACGGCAAATTCAAGCGCCGCCGCCGTGCCCGCCAAATGCGCATTGGGGTCGGCCGCATAGGCTGAATGCGGGGGAACGATATTCGCCACGTTTCGAATCACGAACAGCTCACCGGGCGCCGCGCCAAAGATTGTGGCAGGGTCCACGCGGCTGTCGGCACAAGAAATAACCAAAGTGTGTGGTGACTGCCCTTCGCCCAACTGTTGATACAGCTTTTGTTGCTCTTCAACGCGGTCAGAAACGAAACGGCTATAACCATCGGCAAGTTCCTGGGGCATAGTCGTGCTACACATAAACACTCCTCGTCGGTATTCGTCTGGTGGGGTCAAGCGCGTGATGCGCTATGCGCAAGATAAGCATGGAGGAACAAATGAGCTACGACGGTAAATCAGTCCTGATCACCGGTGCAGGCAGTGGTTTTGGCAGAAGGCTCGCTGAAACCCTCAGTGGAATGGGCGCACGCCTCGTTTTAGGCGACATCAACGAAGCGGGCATGGAAGAAACCAAGGCGCTTTGTGGTGGTGACACCGTTCTGCTCAAAACCGACGTCAGCAAGGAAGCCGACTGCCAAGCGCTGGTCGCTGCTGGGGTTGAGGCATTTGGTGGGCTCGACGTGGCTTACAACAATGCGGGCATGGGGGGACATGCGCCCAAGCCCCTGCACGAAATCACCGCTGAAGAATTCGACATCACGCTCAAGGTGAACACCTACGGCGTGTTTTACTGCATGAAAGCCCAGCTGCCGGTTATGTTGCGGGCGGGCAAGGGGGCGATCCTCAATACCTCCTCAGCCGCTGGCGTCCTCGGTGCGCCTTTCATGAGCGCATATGGCGGTGCCAAGCACGCTGTCACCGGGATCACCCGCGCGGCGGCTGATGAATACGCCCGTCGCGGCATTCGCGTGAATGCCATCTGTCCGTCCTTTGCCGACACCCCCATCATGGATGGCGTCATCGGGCATTTTGGCCTGCCCAAAGACGAAGCCTACACCAAGATTTCAGCCCGCGTTCCCATGCGGCGCGTCGCGACGGTTGATGAGATCGTGCAGGCCATGATTTGGGCCTGCGCGGACGAAAACAGCTTTATGACCGGTCAAACCCTGCAAATTGATGGCGGTCTGACGGCGATCTAAGCCCCCGTTTGCGCGTTTGGGTGTTTGCGCATCAAACGCATAAGGTTGTGGAACAGCGGCCTCATACTATGATATGGGGCCGTATGCGTTTGACGATCTGGACATTCTTGGCTGTTGTCGCGTGGCTTGTGGGCGGCGCAGGCCCGGTTGCGGCGCAAAAACCAGACCTCTTGCCGTGTCAGGATTGGCGGCTGTTTCAAGATGCCGACTTTATCCGGCACGCCGAAACAATGCTGAGCCTGAACCCGTGTGTGACCTATGAACCGCTGATTGCGGGCGGCGTCGAATGGCGGCTGGTGCGGTTGCAGCAAGGTCCGGCGATCCCGAAGTCAGCGCCGCTGGTGGTGGTTCTGCACGACAACGAAGATGCCGCCTTGGTTGGCGCGCTCAGCCTGTTGGCCATCCGCAATGTCCAAATCGTCATGCTCGACAGCGCTGAAAACCGACATTGGGGCGGCTTGGACCCCAATCGTCTGTTTGTCAGTCCCGGCGCGATGATCAACAACTGCCCCTTCCCCCAACACCTGGACGCCCGCTTCGCAAACGCGATTTTGCGCGATTGGAGCGGCCAGCACCCGGTTATCTCGCTGCACAGCAACGCTCCGGGCATGCACGGTGACGGCGCAGACGGTCGGGGGTCCATATCCATTCTTGGCCCTAAAAAGCATCAGCGCGCCTTCCCCGCAGCCCCCAACCCGCTTCACCCTCGGCTTACCGATCCCGATAACCTGATCTACATCACCGGTCTGACCGCCGCGCCCAGCGCTGGCCAAAGCGAGGTTGTTCGTCGCCTGCGAGCGGGCGGGGTGAACGTGCTCTACAGCCAAATCGCGCCAGAAATCCAAGACTGCTCCTTGTCAGACTTCTTGACCTTGCGCGGCCAGTCCGACCTATACTTTAACGTCGAAGTTGAAGAAGGCGACAACGCCAGCGCTGTTGCCCTCGCTCGGAGGCTCCTATTCGTGCTTGAAACCCCACAGGCGAGATTGAACTGACCATGAGAACTCTACTCGCATCGCTGTGCTGGGTCGCGTTGGTGCTGGTCGCCGCGTCCAAGGCTATGGCCCAGAGCGACTATGGCGATCTCGCAGACCGGCACCGTTTGCAGCAGAGCTTTCCCGACGCCGCTGCACAGCCACGCCCAGAGCCCCGCGAAGCACCATCATCAACCCCTTTGCCGGTTTTGGATATCAGTCAAATCCTGCTGCTGCTGCTCGCTCTGGCCATCGCTGGCACCTTTGCCTTTTTCGTCATACGAAACGCCATCGCCTATCATCGGCAGAACAGCCAGTTCGCAACGTCGGCCGAGGCGGACGCAGCGCCGGTTGATGTTTGGGGAACCGTGCCGGATGACAGCTGGGAAGCCCTGTTGGGGCGTTTGCGGTTGAGCGGTGATTTCAACACCGCCGTCCACGAGATGCTGCTTGCCGCCATCGGATATTGCCAGAAAGAGCTGGCCATCCACATCCCGCGCGCGAAAACACCCCGTGAGATCCGTTTAAGCCTTCCACCTGATTTTGCCGGGACGGAGGCGTTTGAAACCTTGGTCGCCAGCGCTGAATTGGCGTGGTTTGGGGCCAAGCCCGTGGACCGCCCCATGTTTCATCGCGGCCTAGACGCGCTGGAGCAGATTTTACGCCTGCGTTGAACCGCTCAAGCGATCAGCCCAGACTTGCGCCAACCCCAGCAAAGCGCGGTCTGACCCCTTTGGCCCCATCACCGAAACACCACGCGGCACCCCGTCCGTGTTTGGCACCGGGATTTGAATTTGCGGAACGCCCAGCAAGGGCGAAATCGAGGTTAAGCCCAGCAGCATTTTGCGCGTGATTTCACGGTTTTCTAAGGCCGTAGGGTCGCTGATCTCAGAGAATTTCTGTGCCGCCGCCGGACCGGTTGGCAGGATGATAAAACCGCCGCGATCCAAAACCGCCGTCAACGGCTTGTACGCAGCCTGTGCCCGCGCCCGTGCCGGTGCTTCCTGTTCCCGTTTCCGGGTTGCGGCCAAATCAAAGCGAGAGCGAATATCTGGCGCGAGACGGGGGTTTTCAGCCGCAATCCACGCGCCGTGTTCAGCCCAAGCGTAAATGCCCTGCACCACGCCAAAGCTCTCCACCCCCGCTTGGAACATGGCCTGAGCGTCTGCAACCTCGCAGGCAGCAAAGGCGCCCAAATGCTCCGCGATCAGCGCAGGCAAGTTCCGCATGCGCGGTTCGAGCGGTTCAAACAGCGCTGAGGCCATCAGAATTTCAGCATCGGGCAACGCCGGCTCGGCCACCGCCTCGTCCAACAGCACCGCCATTCCCAGCGCCAGCGACCGCGCATCCCGCGTCATCAAACCGATGGTATCCAGCGGCGCGCTCAAGTCCATGCAGCCTTCAGCGCTCACCCGCCCGTGGGTTGGGCGCAAGCCATACAGGTTATTGTATAGGGCCGGAATGCGAACCGAGCCGCCGGTATCCGTCCCCAATCCCAAATCCGCCGAATTCCCCGCAACAGCCACAGCCGAACCGCTGGACGATCCACCGGGGATCCGGTCAGGGGTTATCGGGTTTTTCGGGGTGCCGTAGTCGATATTTTGCCCAACCAGCGAGGCCGCGAGCTGTTCGGTGATGGTCTTTCCCACCATCGTCGCGCCAGCGTCCAACAGCGCCTGAACCGCGCTGGCGGTGCCGGTGGCGGGTTGGTTGGCCTTGGGCCAGTCCAACACCCCACAAGCGGTCGGCAGACCTTCGACGTCAAACAGATCCTTAACCGCCAGCCGAAGCCCCTTCAGCGGCCCTTCAGCAGCGCCGTGACGGGTTTCTCGGATAACAAAGGGATCATCGACGATGGCGTAGGTTTGGCTCACAGAACAGGCTCCTTTTCCAAGCAACGAGCTTAGCGCAAGAACGCCTGATTGCCTACGCTGCCTACTGGTCGCGCTGCCAGACTGGCTTCCGCTTCTCCATAAACGCGGCCATGCCCTCTTTTTGATCGTGGGTCGAAAACAGGCCAGCAAACACACGCCGTTCCGCCCCAATACCTTCCTTGAGCCCCGTTTCGAATGCGCGGTTGACGGCGTCTTTGCAGCCCACTGTCGCGACCTTGGAGAAACCAGCGATCTTGGTCGCCGTTTTCATCACGTCTTCGTCGATTGCATCAGGTTCAACCACGCGCGCCACCAAACCCGAGCGCTCGGCTTCTTCCGCGCCCATGAAGCGTCCGGTCAGACACATTTCCATCGACTTGGCCTTGCCCAGCGCCTTTGTCAGCCGCTGTGTGCCACCTGCGCCGGGAATCACGCCCAAGCTGATCTCAGGCTGACCAAACTGCGCCGTGGTCGAGGCAATAATGATGTCGCACATCATCGCCAACTCACAGCCACCACCCAGCGCATAGCCCGACACAGACGCGATCATCGGCGTCCGCGTTTCACCGACTTTGTCCCACTGGCCAAAGGGGTTAACGCCGTACATGTGCTCAAAGGTTTTGTCGGACATCTCGCGAATATCAGCGCCGGCGGCAAAGGCCTTTTCCGAGCCCTTGATCACGATACAGCCCACGCCCTCGTCCGCATCCGCCGCCTGACAAACCGACAGAACTTCCAACATCAGCGGCATATTCAAAGCATTCAGCGCTTTGGGACGGTTCAGTTGGATGACCTTGACCCGGCCTTCTTGACTGACGAGGATATTTTCATATTCAGACATTAAATCTTTCCCTTTCTGATCCAGCCCAGTGATTCGCCATTCCCGCGGTATCAGGAAACAAGCGAAATCCCTTCTTTGGCCTTGTGTTCGATATAGCGTGCAACAACTTGCTTGGCTTTTGACCGGTTCATTGGCGCCTGATGTCCGCCGAAAATGTGATCGAATTCCTGTGCGATCAAGCGCTGATGTGACTGTAAGATATCTTTCTTGTTGCTGTGCGAGAGAACATCAACAATGTAGCCGTTCATGAGGACGTCGCCCGTAAACATCCAGCGCCGCTGGCGATCGATGAATGTCAGGCTGTCCGGCGAGTGTCCGGGGGTCTCGATAACGTCCAGAACCACGTCGCCCAAATCGATTTGATCGCCCTCGCCCACAACGTCCGTCAGATCACTGGGTCGAAAGCCCAAGCCATAGGCCTTGGCGTCAAAGTCGAGGTACTCGTACCCGCGCGCGATCAGTTTCAGCTGCGGCGCAAAGGGCTGTGCGTTGGTGTTTTCTTGGGTTGGATTGCGCACGATATCCAAGGCGTCCCGGTGGCCAAAGCGCCGATCGTGAAAGCGTCCGTGCTGGCTAATATGATCGCAGTGCGCATGGGTAATGGCCAGCCACAGGGGCTTATCGCGGTCGGGGAACAGGGCTTCCACGGGCCAGTCTACGACGCCCCAGCCGGCATCAATGACCAAGTCCGCATCCCGCCCCTCAACGATCCAGACATTCGCGCGTATCGCATCACGAATCATCTTCTCGCTCAGCAGCCACAGGCCGGGTTCGATGGGTTCTATCCGGAACAATTCGTTGTCAAAAGGACGCATTCAGCCCCTGCCTCATTGAGCACCAGCCGGCCAAAGACACCGCGCTTGGCCGCTTAGCTGTCGTCTGATTCTTCAGCGTCGGCATCATCATCCGTTTGCGCCTCAAAACCCGTCGATGGTAATTCGGCTTTGACGTAACTCAGATCCTCACCATCATCGACAACCAGCAAAACCTTCAGCCCGCGCGTCATCTGCATCGCCCCGTCATCGGTGCGCAGCGCCTGCCCTTCTCGCTCGTTCCAATCAAAGGCTGGAACCTGTCCACGATGGTTGCTGATCAATTCCTCGAACAAAGCCTTGGCGTTGGTGGGATGCAGTCGAATGCACCCACCGCTGTTGCGCTTTCCGAGGTTTTTGATGAGTTTCTCAGAAGCCGCATGAACCGCCCAACCGGTCGGCTCACCGTCTTCTAAATAGCGCCAGAACATCGAAAACGGCATGGGCGCATCGTCCCATGTCGTGGTGGTGTAATCGCGGTAAAATCGGCTTTGATCCAGTTGGTAAACGCCCGTTGGTGTCGTGGTGAAGTACTTTTCCTCCAACTCACGCCCCGTCGAAACATCCCAGACCTCAGACGCTGACCACGCACAGCCCCCGCACCTCGGGGTATCCGGGCGCATGACCATCATCGACTGCGTATACTCGCCCTTCGCGCCCTTGTTGACGATCAGGACGATATTGAAATGTTGGAGGATTTCGCCGTCCAGGGTGGCCAACCGTGACCCCTCGGTGGGGACAATCTGCTGACCATCGACGAAGTACCCCGGCTTGACCCCCGGCGCATTGAATTCATCCAGCGAACCATTCGACGCGCCACAGGCGGCAACCGTCAACAGCACAAGGCCAGCCAGTGTCACGCGCACGGCGTTGCGCCAGAAACCCAAAGACAGAACAGACAGCACGAAGCGTCCTCCAACATTCTCAGAGAAAACAGGTCAAAGTGTTTTGGTTGTCAAAACACCCTAAGCGACTTTGATGACCTTCTTACCGAAGTTATCGCCATTGAGAACGTCTATCAGTGATTGAGGCGCAGATTCAATGCCTTGACTGATGTCCTCTCTCACGTTTATGCGACCATCTTGGATCATAGGGACGAATTCACTCACAAACTGTGAATATTGTTCCTGAAAGTCCCAAACGATGAAGCCGCGCACGCTGATCCGCTTGGACAGAATTTCGCGGAAAATGCGTGGTCCCCAATCAACGCCCGTAGGCGCTTCTGTGGCGTTGTAAAAGTGGATGACGCCGCAAACAGGTACGCGCGAAAACGGGTTCATCAACGGCCAAACCGCTTGAAAAACCGGTCCGCCGACGTTTTCCCAATAGATGTCGATCCCGTCCGGCACCGCCTCTTTCAGCTTCGCCTTTAGATCCGGATCGTTGCGATCCAAACAGACATCAAAGCCCAGCTCGTCTACCGCAAAAGCGCACTTCTCAGCGCCGCCGGCGATGCCAACAACCCGCAGGCCTTTGGCTTTGGCAATTTGCCCGACCATGGTGCCAACCGGACCCGTCGCCGCCGCAACAACCAGCGTTTCACCCGCAACAGGCTTCCCGATGTTGTGCAGGCCAGCCCAAGCGGTCATGCCCGGCATTCCCATCTTCCCAACATAGGCCGACAGCGGCAGGAGGTTTTCGTCAACAACCATGCTTCCCTTGGCCGTTGCTTTCCAGTGCGTTGACCAACCACCGGCGTAGAACACGTGGCTCCCCACCGGGAACTCTGGCGACTTGGAGTCAATCACCCGGCCAACGGTCCCACCTTCCATGCGGCCACCGATGGGAACCGGTTGCGCATAGGATTTTGCGTCGTTCATTCGACCACGCATATAGGGGTCAATGGACAGCCAAAGTGTTTCTGCGACGTACTCGCCTTCCCCTGCTGTTGGAATGGCTTCTTCCACCATTTCCCAATTATCCAGCGTCGGCGCACCGACAGGACGGCTTTTCAGAACCCACGTTTGCATGGTCCCCATAATACTTTTCCTCCTTTTAATGGTTTGAGATCTTCCCTTCCGGCCACAGAAGACCCTATATGAAAGACATGCAAGACCCGTTTGGCCGTACCATCGACTACCTCCGCGTTTCAGTGACAGATCGCTGCGACTTTCGCTGCGTCTATTGCATGTCCGAGGACATGACCTTTCTACCAAAGAAAGATTTGCTAACGCTTGAGGAACTAGACCGCCTGTGCACGGTGTTTGTGGACAAAGGTGTTCGCAAACTCCGGCTGACCGGCGGTGAGCCTTTGGTGCGCAAGAACGTCATGTGGTTGTTCGAGCGTTTGGGACGTCATTTGAAGTCTGGCGCGCTGGAAGAACTGACGCTGACCACCAACGGATCCCAACTCAGCCGCTACGCCGACGATCTCGCCCGCGCAGGCGTTCGGCGGATCAATGTCTCGCTGGATACGCTCAAGCCGGATTTATTCGCTGAAATCACGCGGTGGGGCCGACTGACTCAGGTGATGGAAGGGCTCAAGGCCGCCAAGGAAGCGGGTCTGAAGGTCAAAATCAACACCGTCGCGCTCAAGGGCGTGAACGATGACGAGTTGGAAACACTGGTTGCGTGGTGCGCGGACGAGGGCTTTGACATCACCTTCATCGAAGTGATGCCCATGGGGGCCATCATGGACGATACCGGCGCAGATGACAGCGGGCGCGAGGGGCAGTTTATGTCACTCGAAGAGGTTCGGACGCAGTTGGGCCAGCGATGGACCCTTGCCGAAACCTCCTATCGCACCGCCGGACCAGCACGATACTTCGTCGTTGGTGAAACCGGCCAGCGCTTGGGCTTTATCACACCGCTCAGCCATAACTTCTGTGAGCTTTGTAATCGGGTTCGCCTCACGTGTACCGGCATGCTCTACATGTGTTTGGGCCAAGACGACTCAATGGATTTGCGCGAGGTGCTGCGGCAGTCGGAGAGCGATGAAGCGCTCTCGGCCGCCATCGATCAAGCCATCCTCAGAAAACCCAAGGGTCACGACTTTCTCGTTGGCCGTGACGCCAGCGCCGCTGTGTCTCGCCACATGAGCGTGACGGGCGGCTAGCGCGCCTGCCTCAGCCCGGCCTCAGCCCGGCCTCAGCCCGGGTTCGAGGACGTGAAATAGCCCAGCATGAACTCCAAAATCCGGTCATAAAGCTCTCCGATCATCACGTCGTTCTGCGCCGTGGTCGACAGGTTGAGATAGACTTTCTGCTCAACCGCATGAAAGCCAGACAGTTTGATCATTCCCGGTTGATCAAAACGCTGGTTCAACAAACCAAAACCCACCCCTGCTTTCACCAGCTTTTCACCGTCGGTGAAGGTTGGGACGCGCACGGATGACTGGCACTTCAAATCGAGCGCAATGAGGTAGGAGGAGCTGGCAAAGCTAAAGTTGGATTTTCTTGGGAAAACGAATTTATGGCTTCCCAAATCATCTGGACCCGGTACGCCCAACTTTTCCGCGTAGTCCGCCGAACAGAAAAAGTCGTATTTGCTGTCGCCCACGGGCTCTGAGCGGCCATAGAGGTTGCTGGGTGCATAGGGTGACAGCGCGATATCAAAATCTTCGAACTGAGACACCTCTGAGGTTTGGGGAACAACGAGCGCGATATTCATGCGTTCCAGAAATTCTGGATACGTCGACAAGAAACGCGTCAAAACGTAATCCAAGGCGCCCTGTGTCGTGGCGATCGTCACTTTCTTCCTTGTCTGCCTCGAGCCATGGATCCTTCCATTTTCGAGCACCTCATTGGCTTGCTCCAAAATGCCAAAAACGACTTTGCCATAATCGGTCAATTGAAAGCCCGCGCCCTGGCCGGCGAACAGTTTGGTGTTGAGCGATGCTTCCAACTGGTCAAGTCGGCGTTTCAGCGTCGCTTCAGAGATCCCACAGGCCAACGCAGCCGCCTCTCTATTGCGCATAGAAGCATAGGTCAGAAACACCCGGTAAGCGCCCCAATCAATTGAGCTTCGGGGCGTCGTGCCCAAGCCAGTCAGTCCGGTTTCATCGTTCTTCGACGTCGGTGGCTTCATAGCGTCAGGCCGCAACACGGTCGGCATCGAGCCAACCTGCCTGGGGTTGGAACACGTCTCGCGCCTCCTCCGTCATCAGATCGACCAGCAACTTGCCTTCTGGTTTTGCGTAAAACGCCTTTTTGTACGACAGGAACACGGGCATCTCGACTTTGGGCAGGTCGGGGCAGACAACATTGTCTTCGCTCAAGGACCATTGCGTAACCAGCCCGAAATGTTGACCTGAGTTGACCAAAAGACGACAGGCAGCCGTTGAGTCCATTTCCACGCTACTGCTCACTTCCCGCATCACGTCCTCAAGCCCAATCCAAAGTTTGTGAACCAACCGGAAATCAGACACGAGCGCAAGATGGTGCCGATTTAAATTGCTTCGATTTGGCAGGCCATAGGCATCGACGTAGGCTTGTGTTGCTCCAAAGGCGACTTGATGGACACCAACGTTTAGGTTCCGGCAATCAACATGGGGGTTGGGAAAATGTGTTACCGTAATCTCGCTTGAAGACCGCTTCGCACCCTCCAAGAACTCAGCCGCTGCCGTGCTAAATTGGTATTTGCGACAAATCTCGATGTGCTTGGCATAAAACGGCATCAGGAACATTTCGAACAGAACGTCCATGAACAAGACGGATACGGGCGTCCTCTCCTCCTGTTGAGGAACAGCAAGGGCGGGCTTGATACCGCCGAGAAGGGTGTCGACCCTCGAAAGCACGCTGGCGAGCTGCTCCCCCTCCTCCGTCAGCACAAGAGTGCGCTGGCTACCGGTATAGAGCTTGGCGTCAATCGTATCTTCAAGCCTTGCCAACCGCCGCTTCAAGGTCGCGACCGAAACCCCCAACTGACCAGCCGCCTGGTCGAGGCCGCGGGTCGCGACAAGAGACAAAAATGCCCTCAGGAGCGTCCAATCTGAAAAGCTGGCTGGTGCGTCGTACGCCACGTACTTTTCCCCCGGGTTGTTCGGTTAAACAAGCGCGGTTCCCCGTTTCAAAGCACAACAAACGTGAACACTTTCCGCGAGGACATTGGATCGAATCTTCTACCCCAGCGGCGCGGTTCGAAAATATGAGATTGGGAAATTAAAAGTCAATTCACCTTTTTCTAATATAACTGAAACGTTGTTGAAACAGGCCTAATTTAACCGATCGACCCCGGTCTTTTCAGGGTGAACACGACCACATTTTACCCGCGTTTAAAGCCAGAGCGAGAGGTAAATACCGGATATTTTCGCGTAAAACGCAGCTATTTAGAGTTTTTTTCGCGATTCGAGGAAATCTTGAGGGTCTTGAGCCGCACCTGAAATACGGACTTCCCAGTGCAAATGTGGACCAGTTGACGCACCCGTAGACCCCACCTCTCCGATCTTTTGCCCGGCGATAACTTCCATTCCTTTTTTAACAGAAATCTTATTCAGGTGGGCGTATCGGGAGACCACGCCATTGCCGTGATCGATTTCGACAAAGTTGCCGAACGACCCTTTGCGGGCGGCGTAGATGATGGTGCCGGGGCCGGCAGCGGAAACGCGTGATCCCGTTGGCCCCGCGAAGTCCAAGCCCTTGTGCATCCGGTACTTGCCGCTGATGGGGTGCTTGCGCATGCCAAAACGTGAGGACAAGCGCAGGCCGCTCACTGGGCTGTATGTCGGCAGCGCGTCGAAGTGCGCTCGTTTCTGCTCCAGTTCTTCCGTCATGCGCTCAACCAACAGCGCGCGGTCGAAGAGGTCGGTGATGCGTGACGTGGTGCCATCGGACGCGGCGGCAAACTCAGCGACTTCACCGCTGGTATTCACGTCATCGGACGCGCCGCCCATTCCGTTCCACAGTGGGTCAGCAATGCTGTCGAGAATGGAGTCCAAGTTGACCTCCAGACTGTGTGTGACGCCCGTGGCTTCAATCGCGGTTTCAACCGACGCCATTTGGTTCTCAACCTTCGATTCCAAGCGGTCGAGGATGAGATTTTGAGCGTCCGTCAGCGACGCGATCTGCTCTTCCCGCTGCACAAGCAACGAATTCAGGCGCGTCGTATCCGCCTCACTCTGCGCCAACCGCCCTTCGAGCGATTTTAACTGCAGGGAGCGTTGATCGATCTGGTTGCGAACATCGTTAATCTCAGCGGTTAAGGCCGCGTTTTGCTCATTCAGCAATTGCACGGCGCGGCGACGCGCGGCGTCGGTATCGGTCTGCCCGGTTTGCAGAGAGATGATGTCGCTCTTCAAGCCTGCGATCTGACCGTCACGCTGTTCGATGTTGTCGTTCAGGCGCATCGCCTCCCGCTCAAGCGCGCGCGTTTCCTGCCGCGACAAAGCGAGTTCTTCGGCCAGCTTGTCGATGGTTTCCCGCTCAATTTCCAATTCAGCGTTCAGCAGATCGGTCCGCGTGCGGTTCAGTTCGAGCTCACGGACCAAAACACGAACATCCGGTGCAACCTCGTCAGCTGTGCTGACCACTACCGCGGCGGTTTCACGGCCAGCGCTCGGCGCGCTTTTGATCGGTTCCTGGGTGAGCGAAAGCGCGGTATCCAGCGTCGAGAGCAAGCGCTCGTTCTCCGCCATCAGCATTTCGATATCAATGTCGCGACTGTCGATGAGGACCAGACCGCGTTGCATCGCCGCCTGATCAAACAGGGCTGTCTGCTGGGTTTGGATTTGCTCGCTCATCAAGCCGATCGCAATGCTGATTTCAGCGTTCCGTTTCTCGACTTCGGCGAGGACAACGGACTTGTGATTGCTCAACCCAATGAGCGCCGCTGAGAGCAAGCTCAGCCCGACGACTCCAGCACCCGCAACCGCCGCTGCTTGATGCCAAGCGCGGAGCAGAATCGGGCGGCTGCCGTTGGAACTATCAACAAGGAGACGATCCTTGAAGCCCAACGTGCCAAGTGAAACCCTCGACGCCCATGGCGCCTTGGTTTTGGTCCTTCTTCTCACGGTTTCAGCCGTACCGTTGGCCGTCGCTGCGGCTTTCATCGCCGCTTTTGTCCGCGAGATCGCTGGATCTGACATCCAGTTAACCCCTTGTAATTATACGCTCTTTGCCTCCCCTAAGTCGTGACACCCTTAGTCGTCTTCCCCAAAAAGACGGGCTGTCACCGCTGTACACAGAGGCTGAAGCTTTTTCTTATGCGACACCTGCCCCATCAGGAGCCGGTCTCGATCTTCATTCCACTTTACCATTATGCGCAAAAAAGCGCATCCCGATAATTGCCGTTCAGGACGAGAACTATCCCAAAGTTTTCCCCAATTTCTGTTGGGTTTTTCACAGGCAAGTGGCGTAAGCTGACCTAGCGCTTCAGTGAGATAAAAATAAGGCGAAAGCACTAATTCAATGTCAGTACAGCGAAGAGTTTTGCTCTGGTTTGCCCTTATTTCGGCACAAATTGCTCTGCTATTAGCGATTGCTAATCCGTGGGGCGCATTCAAGGAATGGGAGATGCTGCTCTGTACCGCCGCGCTCCTGTTCCTTGTCGCCTTCACATTTGCGCGAAAAGATGCCCGGGGCGGTACAACATTGCCGCTGATCCTGTGGTTTGGCTTGGCAGGTGGGCTGGGATTACGCGCCCTCGCTTACCTCGCAAATACAGCACCATCGGCAGGATTGGGCTTTGATTTGTTCGCCGGTCAAGCCGTGCTGCAGGGCTTGAATCCCTACGCGTACTCCGCCGAGGCGCTCTTGGGTGGTGGCTTGCGCGTCGGTGAAGCGGCGCTGGAACGGAGCCGGGATCTGGTGGCGGGTTCACCTCAGCTCACCCAGTGGCTGACACAGGTAACGCCAGCAGAAACAAAGGTGAATACAGCCTTGCTCACCCTGCCGTTTTTGGCGCTGTCACAAGTGCTGACACCGGGCAGCCCGCAAGCGTGGTACGGCATCCTGCTGGCAAGCGATGCGTGCACGCTGGCGCTGCTGTTCTTGTTGCTGCGGCGGTTGCGTCGTCCGTTGGGTTGGGCGCTGCTGTTCTGGGTCAATCCGATCTGGCTGTTTGCAGTCTTTTTACCGGGCGCGGCCATGGCTCTGCTCGGCCCGTTGCTGCTGCTGGCAGTGTGGGCGTCGATCTCTGAGCGTTCAGCCTTGGCTGGCTTCCTGCTCGCGCTTGCCGCTGCGTTTAACGTATGGCTCGCAGCGTTGCTGGCGCTGTTTCTTCGGTCAGCAGGACGACGGCCTTCTGCGTGGCGACGGGCGGCCTATGGCTTGGTTGGGTTTATCTTGATTTCAGCCTTGCTGTGGTCCCTGCACCTCGCCTTTGGCGCGCAGGGTCATTGGTTCGGCGGATTGACCGCTGCGCCGGTCAGCGGCATCGACCCGCTGGGCTATTTACTGCCTCAAGACGGATCCAGCGGCTGGGTCGCTGGTTTCGCGCGGCTGGTACCGAGCTTATTTTTAGTTGCGCTGGTTATCGCCGGCGGCCTTGCTGCTTGGCCCCCGTTGCCAGACCAAGGCCAGCGCGCGATCCGCGCCGGTTTTCTCGGGTTCTTTGCACTGGTGCTCGCTGGGTCACTCCAGCCTCAAGCCTTGCTTGCCGTGATTATCCTGCTCCCGCTCGCACGCTCACCGACACTGGTTCTGGCCTCGGGCTTTGGGCTGCTTGTTGCGGGTCTTTCAGGCCTGAACATCGGTATCGCGGGTCTGTCACCGGACCTGACCGCCCGGCTGGGGCTTGTTGGCGTGGTTGGCCTCGTTTTCTGCGTTGCGTGGTTATCATCGATCCGGCGCAATCAAGCACTCGAACAAATGAATCGCATTTGATAGGTTAGCTGCGACTTTACTCATGTTCGGACGGGCCGTGTTTTGAGACTCTTGGGCGTACTGTTACTTGCGATTGGCGTGTTGCTGGTCTCGTCCTTGTTGATCAACAGGACATCGGACGAGGAATTCGGCTTTTTTCAACGGCTGAGGGACTACCGGATCCGCCATGATGAATAGGGCCGCGTTTGCCGTCGCCCTCGCCGGTTTGGTCCTTGCCTGTGCCGCCCTGCCCCCCTTGGTGCAGTCGGCCGCTGCGCAGGATGGCGGGTTAGAGAGCGTTCTCACTGAAATTCTGGAACCAGACGAGACGTTGGCCCCCGATACGCCGCTGCCGAACCCGACCCTGCGCCCACAGCCGGACAAGAGCTATGATGAGTTGCAGGCCGAAGTGGTCCTGCAAGACCAACTGATCGCCTTGGCGTCGCGCAGCAGGCCTGATGCCCCAAAGCGCGAAGAGGCCAGTGAAGAGGCCAGTGAAGAGGACAGCGACGACGCAGACACGGGCCATGACACCCTGCCCGTTCCCAACGACCGCCCATCAAGCGCGCCAGTCCACGTCATTTTGAGTGATGTTGAGAGCCCGGAAACCATGGTCGCCGTGAACACCGACGGCTCCCGCACGCTCACCACGTCATCCCCCCTCAAACAGCCCATCCCGACGGTCGATCCGACCTGCCCTTCGCGCTTGCGTGCGCTGGGTGTTGCGTTCAGCGCTTTACCCAATTTCCGCAAGGAGTCCGGCTGTCAGAACGTTGAGGTTTTGAGCGTCACATCCTTCGGCAGCGGCGTTTCGCTCAACCCCAATGTCCATGTCACGTGCGAGGTCGCAGAAGGCATGGCGCTGTGGCTGCGGAACGCGGTGCAGGCTGAAACCGTCCGCTACTTTGGCCAGCGGGTTGTCAAACTGTCCAACACGCACGGCTATTCATGCCGCCTGCGATCGGGCGGTAAAGTCTCAGAACACGGCTTTGCCAATGCCATCGACATTGGCACGTTTCACCTCAGCGATGGCAAGACGCTTCGTGTGCTCGATCATTGGCATGCCGATGGTACGGCCTTTGGCGCCAATGCCTCGCGCTGGTTCAGCCGCGTGAACGATAGTGCCTGCGACTACTTCCAACTTGTGCTAAACCCCCGATCGAACAAAGCGCATGAAAACCACTTTCATCTCGATCAAGGTCCATGGAAGTCCTGCGACTAGTCGCCCTTTGCCGTATCGGGAGAATACCGTGACCCAGCGCCGTCCCATGACCACCGCCGACGTTCAAGCCGCCATTCACGCCGTCGCTGCGCAATGCCCGACCACAGCCGCCGCTGTTCAAGCCGTGGGCTTGCCCGAAACGCGGGCGCAGGATCAGGGGACGAACACCTTTCTGCGCGTGATTTGTGGGCAGCAATTGTCGGTCAAGGCTGCGGCGTCGATTTGGGGCCGGGTGGATGCGCACTTTGACGGCGATTTTTCACCGGAACGCTTGCTCGCGCTGGACGTCGACGGCTGGCGAGCGCTGGGTCTTTCGGGGCCAAAAACCAAATACGTGCATGGCCTTGCCGCCGCGCTGGCTGACGGCTCCTTTCGCCCGCAAGACCTGCCCGCCATGAACGACGCGGACGCCATCGCGCACATCACCGCGCTCAAAGGCTTTGGACCGTGGAGCGCGGAGATCTACTTGCTGTTCGCAGAAGGCAGAGGCGACATGTTCCCTGCCGACGATTTGGCGGTGCAAAAGGGGTATCAGCGCCTGTTCAAACTGGACGAAAAACCCGGCCCAAAGACGCTGCGCAAACTAACCGAAAGCTGGGCACCGCACCGGGGGTCGATGGCGATCTTCCTATGGCACTATTACGGCGCAGCAACGCTGGACGATGCCTAGCCCAGCATCGACTGAAAGGCTTTAAACGACGCTTTGGGCGTGCGGACTTGCGTATCATAGTCCACGTGAACCAAGCCGAAGCGCGGCCCATAGCCCAAGGCCCACTCGTAGTTATCCAGCAGCGACCACGCGAAATACCCTTTCAGCGGAACGCCCTTGGCCTTCACATCCAAGCAGGCGCGCAAATGGCTGTCGAAGTAGTCCACCCGCTGCTGATCATTCACCGCACCGTCGCGGGCCGAGACCGTATCCGCCCACGCCATGCCATTTTCTGTGACATAGAGCGGCAGGTCGCCGGTGTACTCATCCTTGAGCCAAAGCAGGATATCGGCCAGCCCTTCGGGGTACACTTCCCACCCGATCTGGGTCTTATCCAACGGGCCGGGGATGTTGGCCAGCGCCGGAAAGCCCGGACCCGTGGCCGCGTCCATGCGGGCGCGGGTGTAGTAGTTTACACCGAGAAAATCGATCGGCTGCGCCACGGTGGACATCTCACCATCCCAGCCTTCGGGCAGATAGTCGGCAAGCGCCGTGGTCATCCGTTCCGGATATTCGCCCTTGATCGCCCCGCCAACATACCATTGGTTATAGAGCGCGTGCCACGTGGCCGCTGCTTCACGCGCTGCGGGGGTATCGCTTGCGGGTTCGGCCTTTTCGTAGTTCAGCACAATCCCAATATCGGCCTTTGTGGTTGCACGCAGCGCCTGCACGCCCTTGCCGTGCGCCAACATCACGTGATGCATGGCCCGTGCTGCGGCGCGCAAATCACGGTAGCCGGGGGCGTGGATGCCCATGGCATGACTCAGCCACGCGATGCACCACGGCTCGTTGAGCGTCGCGATCGAGGCGAGCCGGTCGCCGTACTTCTCGCCCAATACGCTGCAGTAATCGGCGAAACGGTCTGCGATGCTGGCGTTCATCCAGCCGCCTTGGTCCGCCAGTGCGCTCGGCAAGTCCCAGTGATAGGCCGTGGCAAAGGGCTTCAAGCCGCGTTCCAGCATGCCATCAATTAAACGGTCATAGAAATCCAGCCCGGCTTGGTTCAATGCCCCCTGACCCGTGGGCATGATCCGCGGCCACGCAAAGGAAAACCGGTAGGCATCAAAGCCCCCATCGCGCAGCAAATCGAGGTCTTCGGCCCAGCGGTTGTAGTGGTCGCAGGCTTGAGCCCCCGTTTCCAGCCCCACCACGTTGCCACGCGTGGCGGCAAAGGTGTCCCAGTGGCAGCGCCCTCGCCCGGTTTCCGGTCCCTGTCCGCCTTCAATCTGATAGGCCGCTGTTGCTGCACCAAAGATGAAGTTCTGACCAAAATCAGACTTGGCGAGGTTGAATTTCATGCATGTCTCTTTTCAATCAAAACACCGTTTTCGAGGTGCAAAACACGGTCCATTTTTGCGGCAAGGTGTTCGTTGTGCGTGGCCATCAGCACGCAAAGACCTTCTTCACGCGTCAGCTCGACAAACAGGTCAAAAACCCCGCCGGCGGTTTCGGGGTCCAGATTGCCGGTTGGCTCATCGGCCAGCAGCAGTTTGGGCCGGTTGGCAATGGCGCGAGCAATGGCCACGCGCTGCTTTTCCCCGCCCGACAGCTTTGCCGGACGATGGTGCAAGCGGTGGCCGAGGTTGACCCGCTCCAGCAAGACACGGGCGCGGTCTTTGGCCTGAGCAGCGCTAACCCCTGCGACGGCTTGCGGCAAAACCACGTTTTCCAGCGCCGTGAACTCGGGCAGCAGATGGTGGAATTGATAGATGAAACCAATGGTGCCGCGCCGCAACCGCGTGCGCTCGCCGTCATTCAAGCTCGCGACCGGTTGGCCAGCGATGTCGATCTCGCCAGAGGTCGGATTATCCAACAAGCCGCAAATCTGCAGCAGCGTTGATTTCCCGCTGCCCGAGGTTCCGACCATGGCGACCAACGTGCCGGGGGAAATCTCCGCCTCGCAGCCTTTGAGAACCTCCAACGCGCCCGTTGGTTGGGCGAAAGAACGCCGGATGTTGCGCAGGCTTAGGCTAGGCGGGTGGGATGGCTCAGACATAGCGAAGCACCTCCGCGGGTTCAGTTTTAGAGGCTTGCCAAGCCGGGTAAAGCGTTGCCAGCACGGTGATCCCCAACGCAATGGCCACCGCCAGCACGGTGTCACCCACGCTCAGCGTCACCGTGACCGAGCCAAGAAACGCGGCGGCACTTGCCATCGACGGGATACTGGCGAAAAAGCCGACAATGGCGGAAAAATTGAGCACCACGCCAAGGCCCATCGCCAAGCCAAGCGCGCAGCCGAACACGGCGAGAAACAGGCCCATGCCAACAAACACACGGCCCACTGACGCCGACGTTGCGCCGATGGTGCGCAGCAGGGCGATACCCTTGCGCTTGTCGCGGACCAACATGATCTGCGAGGCCAGAATGTTAAACGCAGCCACCACGACAATCAGCGCCAGCACGAACATCAGCACCACGCGCTGTATGCCCAGCGTGGCGACAAAAGCCTGATTCCGGTCGCGCCACGTGAGGATGGTAAAGCCCTCCTCGCCCAAGGCCGCCCTGACCTCTCGCGCGACGGCCTCAACCGCGTTTGGATCGCGGAGATAGAGTTGCAAGCCGTTATACCGGCCCGCGTCAAAGCCCAAGAACGTCCGCGCCGACTCAAGCGGCAGATAGGTCTCGTTCCGCTCAGCAAAACCACCAAAGATGATATTCACGCGAACATCGCGGCGGCGTGGGGTCCAGCCGATGATGGTTGTGGTCCCGTCGGGGGAGACCAGATCCAGCGTTTGCGCCAACAGCCCCAGACTCGCCCGGCGCTCAGGATGCAGGTTTGCCGCGACCTCAAACCCCATCGCGACTTCATCCCGCGCCAGATCGGCTGTATTCGATGCCGAATAGGCCTGCGGATTTTGCGCCAGCCGATGCCTCAGCGCTGGCTCTGACAAGCCGCGCAGGAACGTCCCGCTCACCGCGCCCGAGGACGGCAGGACGACCATGGCCTGCCCTGACACCTCAAAGAACACATCTTGGATGCCTGACAAGGCCAGCACGCGCGCGATGCGCGGATCGTCAGCCAGGAACCCTTTGGGAACCGCTTCGGCCTGCGTGCAGCGCTCAACCACCCCCAGCGCAATGTTGATGGGGTCCGTTTCAGGAACACACACAGGCGGTGGCGTATCTGGATTTCTGGCGGTGATGACAACGTGCGGACTGCGGCCCTGAATGGCGTCAAGCAAGCTATCGCGCTGACCGTTGAGAAAGGCACTCGCGATAATCAGCGCCGCCACGCCAACGGCAATCCCCATCAGCGAGAAAAGCGCGGAAAGCGACAGGAACCGGCCACCGCGTCCCGTGAGATATTTGAATGATGCCTGACGCTCATATGATCGAATCATCGCTCAGACCTCCTTCAGCGCCAAAGCCGGCGGCACACGCGATGCGCGCCATGCCGGGTACACGGTCGCAATCAACGAAACCACCACTGTAACCAAGGAGACAAAGATCAAACCGCCGGGTCGCACCACGCCATTCAACTCATCGATTTGATAGAATTCCGCGTTCAGCAAAGGCCGTCCAAGCACCCATTCAGCAAACAATCGAATGTCGTTCAGTGACACCGAAACCCACCATCCCAGCAGCAACCCAAGCGCCAGTCCCAACAGCGAAACCAACAGGCCCGCGACAAGGAAGATCCGCAAAATACCGCCGCCCTGCACGCCAAAACCGCGCAAAATGGCAATATCGGTGGTCCGCTCCTGCACCATCATCAACTGCCCCGAAGCAATGCCAAAGGCGGCAACGATCAGGATGACCACAACAATCAACGTCGCCGCATTGCCTTGCGCCCGCACCCACTCATAATCGCGGAACAGGTCCGTTGCACGGTCGCTGACCAAAAAGCCAAACGGCAAGCGTTGCTGGATGGACCGGGTAAGGCCTCGACGTTGGCTGAGATCATCCAGCATCAGACGAATTTCACTCACTTCACCCGGCGTATCACGCCAGCTTTGAACATCGTCTAAGAACGCCACTGCACCGGCTTGATCGGCCTCGAACAAACCGGCGGAAAAGGTGCCGGCGACCAGCAGGCCAAAGCTGCTTGCCGCCGTGGTTCCAGCGGCCCGGTCTTCGGTGTTGGCAGACAGGACAAGACGCAGCTCGTCGCCCTTGGCCACGCCCAACGTTTGCGCCAAACCCGCGCCCAGAAAGATGGGCGAAAGCGTTGCGATTTGGCCGTTGCTTGCATCCGTGTCGCTGCTGTCAAACAGAGCCGTCAGCGCGTCAAAGTTCGCCGCATCCCCGCTCCGATCCCCATTCCGATCTGCACCAACCGTCTCGCCCAAGCCCAGCTCAGCCAAGCCATCTCCATCTCCATCTCGATTGATCTCGGCTGAAGGGTCAGCAGACAAGGTTGTGCGGTCAAAGCTCATGACCATATCGACCAGCGTCGGGTCGGCCAGCATGGCCGCTTCGGTCATGCCTTGCAGCGCAACACCAGCCCCTTGGTTGCCGTTCAGCAGCAACCCCTGCATGATCAAAACCGGTTGCACCGAGGCGACCCCCTCGGGTTGCGCCTCCAGCGCCGTTAGCGCGTCCGTGGCGTCAAAGGTCCGAAACCCCGGCTTTGTCGCCACCAAATGACCGGTTCGGCTCAGCAAGCGTTCGAGAATTTCTTGCCGGTAGCCTTCAAACACCGCCATCACGACAACCAGCGTCGCAACGCCCACCATAATGCCAAGCCCAGAGAGCAGCGGGACAATCGACAGCCCCCGCCCTTCCCGGCGTGCGGTCAGGTATCTCAGTGCAATGGTTAGCGTTGTTCCCATGGCTGGCTCAGAGCTGCCTCACCTCAGCCCGCCGAAACCTTGGCCAGCACGTCCGCAATCGCCACGTCCTGCTTTTCGCCCGTGCGCCGGTTTTTCAGCTCGGCCATGCCGTCTTTCAGGCCGCGTGGACCGATGGTAATGACCCACGGCAAGCCGATCAGCTCCATATCTGCAAACTTACCGCCCGGACGCATGTCGCGATCATCCAACAATGGGTCGAGCCCTGCTGCCTGTGCCTGCGCATACAGCTGGTCACAGGCCGATGTGCAGCCCTCGTCATCAACTTTCAGGTTAATGATACCCACGCCAAAGGGCGCGATTTCCGTGGGCCAGATGATGCCGTCATCGTCATGGTTGGCTTCAATAATACCGCCCACCAGCCGTGAAACACCAATGCCGTACGATCCCATGTGAACCGGAACATCCTTGCCGTCAGCATTGGACACGGTGGCGCCAAGGGCCTCTGAGTATTTGGTGCCGAAGTAGAAGATGTGCCCAACCTCAACGCCGCGAGAAACGACTTTACGCTCCTCTGGAACCTCTGCGTCAAACAAAGCCGCTTCGTGGGTTTCGTCCGTCCGTGCGTAAGCGGCGGTCAGTCGGTCAAAAGCCGCTTCGAGTTCTGTGTCGTTGGTCAGGTCTTCGGTAAAGGCTTTGTCGCCTGATATGGCACTGTCAAAGAACACTTCAGACTCGCCTGTTTCCGCCTGAATCAAAAACTCGTGGCTCAAATCACCACCAATGGGCCCGGTGTCTGCCTGCATCGGAATCGCCGTCAGCCCCAAGCGGCGGAACGTCCGCAGATAGGAGATAAAGACCTTTTTGTAAGCCAGCTCCGCCGCTTCCTTGTCCACGTCAAAGCTGTAACCGTCCTTCATCAAGAATTCCCGGCCCCGCATGACCCCAAACCGAGGCCGCACTTCGTCCCGGAACTTCCATTGGATGTGATAGAGGTTCATCGGCAGATTCTTGTAAGACTGAACGTCACGCTTGAAGATGTCGGTGATCATTTCTTCGTTGGTCGGGCCATAGAGCATCGTCCGGCCATGACGGTCTTCAAAGCGCAGCATTTCCGGTCCATAGGCATCAAAACGCCCACTTTCCTGCCATAGCTCCGCTGATTGGATCGTCGGCATAAGCACCTCGTTTGCCCCCGCGCGCGCTTGCTCGTCGCGCACAATATCGGCAATCTTGGTCAGCACTTTCAGGCCCATGGGCAACCACGTGTAAATCCCAGCAGCGTTCTGCCGGACCATGCCCGCGCGCAGCATATACCGGTGCGAAGCAATCTGTGCTTCTGCCGGGGTGTCTTTCATGGTTGGCAGGAAATAACGAGACCAGCGCATGCCGTTCGGCTCCAAACTAAATGATGTGAGTTATGCGGTCGTTTTAGGCCCACTCGCCCCGCCCGCCTAGCCTTTTGTGCGCGCCTCTGATCCCTGACAAAAACCCCGGAAACAGCGGCCCACTCCCGATGCACAAAACCAAACATGCCTACTTCCTGTGCAGGTGGTTTCTTTGAAGTCACAAAAGCTTCACATTTGTGCTTGCGCGAGACGGTGCGCTGGGGCATAGGAGACAGGCATCAGGCGAATGACACGTCGCTCGGCGGCCTTTAAGGGCCAAGCGCTTCTAAGCGCAGAGAGCGCGTCAGGTTCTGTTCATTACTTGTGGGGAGGAAGGCAGAGCCACCCCGTTTGATGCACCAGAATAGAGTTTTTCAGCGCCCGTTTATCGAGCGCTAAAAAGCGCTGTTCGGGACCGGGTTTGACGCTTTGGTGTGGTGGCCATAAGCTTTAATCGAACAAGGTTCTAGGTTCCTTTGTCTCCTTAAGGGCGGGTAAACTTCGGTTTGCTCGCCTTTATTTTTGTCTAAGACCCTGAAATCGCTGCGATTCTTTCTGCGCGCAAGGTGATTATCCTTATATCTGTAAATGCTAAAACATGAAAACTGAATATGTCGCCGCTTCGCCGTCGTCCCCCTTGCAGGTAAGCCTACGCCGCGCACAAATCGATGACCGCCCGCAAATCTATCGCTGGTTGGCCCATTCCGACGCCACCGCAGAGATGCTCGGCGCACCCACTTTCCCCGATGGCCCCATACCGACGTGGGAACAGCACAGCGCTGATTTCTCAATCGAAGAATTCTACCAACCCGGCCCGCCCCAAGATTCGCAGGTGGATTGGGGCGAATGCTGGATCATTTGTGTGGAGAATCGGGAGGATGCCAGCCACCACGAAGTGGGGCAGATCAACTTCAGCGACATGCGCGCGCCCAGCGATCCAGCCTCTGCGGGCTTGGCCGAGTTGGACATCTGGATTGGCGCGCGGCAATGGTGGGGTCGCGGGATCGGCACACAAGCCATCGAAGCCTTGGGCCATGTTTTGCGCGGATACGGCTTCACGACGCTGCTGATCCGCCCCTCTGCCCGCAACCGGCGCGCCGTCGCAGCCTACAAGCGCGCGGGTTTTATTGAGGCAACAAGCCAGACGCGCCGCTTACCCGCGAAGGTCTATGAGCCCGAAGATTGGGACTATGCGGACGCAGTGGTGCTGGTAAAGACGCTTTAGCCTTCCAGAATCGCCCGAAGCTGCGGGCCGAAAACGCCAAGCAACCAAACAAACACAGCGGTGAAGACGAAGCTGCCAGCGGTAACCAGCACGGCTTTGCGGATCAGCTGCGGGTTATCAGGCGCACCGCTTTCCCCGTCGCGCTCGCCTTGACGCAAACCAAACGACAGCACGGCAAACCAAACCATCCACCAGACAATGACCCAGATCAGGATGAAGGTAACAGGCTGCATAGGGAAAACTCCGTTCCGAGCGATGGGGTGATGAAAGTCCTGCCCTCTACTTACTGTGACCTGCGCAGGCTGCAAGACCCCCAAAGGCCGCATGAGCGCACAGTAGCGGTGCGCGAAAGTCGCCTATTGTGCCGTCCAGCCCCCATCGACCATCAGCGACGTTCCCGTCACCAGCGACGAGGCATCTGACGCCAAATAGAGCACAGCCCCCATCAGGTCTTCCACCTCTCCAATGCGACCCATCGGTATTTTGGACAAGGTATCGGCCATAAAGGCTTCTTCCTTGAAATAGGGCGCAGTGAGCGGGGTGCGGATGAAGGTCGGACACAGGGTGTTCGAGCGAATACCGTATTCTGCCAAATCCAAGGCCATCGCTTTAGAAAAGCCCTCAATGGCGTGCTTGCTGGCGCAGTACACCGTCCGCTTCTTGCCGCCGACATGGCCCATTTGGCTGGAAACATGAACGATAGAACCGGCTTGCCCGGCGGCAATGAGCCCCTTGACCACCGCCTGCGCCATGAAAAAGGCCGACCGGACATTGAGCTCGAAAATCGCGTCGTACGTCTCAACATCAACGTCGGTGAAGGATTGCGGGCTATTCATGCCGGCATTGTTGACCAAAATGTTAAACGGCCCGCGCGCGCCCACAGCTTCGACTTGCGCCAGATCCAGCACGTCTGCGGTGACCGTATCAGCCGACCCGCCGCCTTCGCGAATGGCGGCGGCGACCGCTTCGATATCCTTGGACGTGCGCGCGACCAGCGTCACGTGCGCCCCAGCGCCGGCCAGCACCTCTGCTGCAGCCTTGCCAATGCCGCGGCTCGCGCCGGTCACCAGGGCTGTCTTTCCCGACAAATCAAACAAAGCAGCAGGGGTGGGCAACATCGGCGTTTCTCCATGGGTCCAATAAAGCAGAAGCCTACCTTAGCCGCCCACCCCGCGTCCGCTACTAAAAAAGTGCGCCAGCACCAGAATCGCCCTCGGCGTCCTCTGCGTTCGGCGGGCGCTTGATTCGATGGAAGCAGTCATTGCAACCACGTCTGTATCGTCCCGTATGCGTTATGCGCTATTTTGTGTGAAATTTTAGACATTTAGAGCGAAAACCCCAATCTAATGCGTTTTTATTTAATTCTTACCTTGATTTGTTTAATGAACCGAAAGACACACAACCCATGCGGCCCGTATTCACCGCACTCTAAAGATCGAGGTAACTCACGCAGAGTCAGAAAACTGACCGCCCTCATCGCCAACGGAGTGCTTCGTAGTTTGCCCAGAATCGAAGAAGAAAGAATGATCAAGCTCTCTTTGCGCGCTGTCGCTGTTTCCTCACTCCTCGTTTTATCCAGCCTGTTTGTGGCGCCGATGGCCCTCGCACACGTTATCAAACACCATCATGCTGAACCGCAGAGCCACTATCAGGCCGAACCCACCATCATTCAGTTGATGATCAAAGCCTTGGCAACCCCGGCCCCCCAGCTAAAGGCCACGCCACACACGCACACCCACGCACCGACGTACAAACCAAAGCCTGCCCCAGCCCCAGCCCCTGTATCCGTCATGAAGGTCCACGCCGACATGTGCGTCAAGGGCACCTCTTGGTTGAATGCGCGTTCTGGACCGTCCACCAACCATCGCGTTGTCGCTGAGTTGGGCGAAGGTCAGCGCATTCACGTCACCACCTGTCAGCCATCCAAAAGCGGCAACGTTTACTGGTGTAGGGCAGAGATGGGTTACGGTAAGGTTGCTTACGTTTCCAAGAAGTACCTCGCCGCTTGCGAACTGTCCTACCGCAACTACCGGTAGATAAAGTCCGGGAAGCAGGCAAAGAATGCTCAAAAGATCGGGTCTCTTTGCTTGCTTTCACTTTTAATTATTTAAACCATTTGTAATTCCCGTTTTAAGACGTTATCCAATTCGTACTCATTGATCAGACGATGGAAACGCCTTCTTGATTTGGTTCGCCCTCGCCGCCCTTATGCTCGCCAGTGCCGGGTTGGTCTTTTATCAAATTATCACGCCAATTTGGCTCAGGCAGTTTCAACGGCAATCCCCCGCCATCATTGAAACCCCAAACGGCGCGGCTGCACTCATGCTGGTGGCCATTGCCGAAACGCGCGGACCGATCACCATTTTGGAGCGGTCAATCATCGAGCGCCAGCTCACCTCAATCATGTCCCTGCACGCCGAGGCAACCGCCAATCTGGTGGATCGCGCCATCGATACGGTGAATGTTGAAAGCACACCCTCCAGCGTACTGGACCAAGTGGCACATATCCTGAAGCACAAGTCGGTTAGCGTTGAACGCCAGCAGTACATCACCATGGTACAGCGGGTCGCCCGCGCGCATGATGGGCCAACACAGGGTCAGCAAGCCGAGATCGACAAGCTGGTTTCACGGCTGAAAATCATCCACTAGCCACCGATCGGATGGCCCGAGCGCCCTAGTTGTTGCTCATGTCTTCAAGATCGTCCACGGGCTCATCCGCCAAGGCCGCCGGCGGCCCCAGATCGATAACCCCGCGCCCATGCTCCAATTCCGCGTTCACCAAAAACGTCACAGGAACGCTAAGCTCACCAATGGCACGGTTAAAGACAAGATTGAGCGTGAAGGGCTTGCGGAACTGCGCCGCGCTGCTCAAGTCTGAGATGACAAGAGCGTAGTCCGGCAACCCCAGCTCAACCCCCCGCCCACTGCGCAGCGCCAGCGTCCGGCGGGGCAGCAGCGTTTCCACCCCATAGACGCGCTTGACAGCGTAAAGGGTTACGGTCTCGCCCGCATCCGAAGACAATCCACGAAGCGTAATTCGGTTGCGCGTGCCGTTGTCCAAGACCGCCCGCAACATGAGCGCGGACTCACCCTGCACCTGCGTTTGCTCCACCGACGTGACAAAGAACGTCACGCGGTTGTTCAAATCCGCTTCGTGCGCCCAAGCTTGGGACACCATCCCCGACAGCATCGCAAACGCCAGAACCATTGACCCGACCGTCATCGCCCTCATCGACTTAAATCCTAACACCCGTTTTCGCTCCCTTGATCAACATACGCGAACTTAAGGCCCAGCGGCCCAACACACAATGCCGTCCGCTCAAAGAGCACCAGAGCGAATGACCAAAGGGGTTCAGCTCAGCTGAACCTCTGACCAACTGGCGAAGTTTAGGGTGTGCAGCGTCAAGGACGAAGCCGCCAACGGCGGGGCGCGCAGCGCATCCTTGACGCTGTGAGGGGCAACGCCCCTGACGTCTGGAGCAAAGGCGGAGGCGACAGCCGACCGGCGGCAGAGCCGCCGAGCCCCCCGCGTGAAGACAAAAATCAATCCAGCCGCTCAGCCTTACTTGTTGGCGCGATTTTCAATCAGCTCATCAACAACCGACGGATCGGCCAGCGTCGAGGTATCCCCCAGATTGCCAAAATCGTTTTCAGCGATTTTCCGCAAAATCCGCCGCATGATCTTGCCCGAGCGCGTCTTGGGCAGGCCGGGCGCGAATTGCATCAGATCAGGCGTCGCAACCGGCCCGATCTCCGTACGAACGTGCTTGACCAAATCCTTCATCAGCTCTGCCGACGGCTCTTCACCTGCGTTGAGCGTAACATAGCAGTAAATACCCTGCCCCTTGATGTCGTGCGGGTAACCAACAACCGCCGCCTCAGCCACACGGTCGTGCAGCACCAAAGCGCTCTCGATTTCGGCGGTTCCCATGCGGTGGCCAGAGACGTTGAGCACGTCATCCACGCGACCGGTGATCCAGTAATAGCCGTCCTTGTCCCGCCGGCAGCCATCGCCGGAAAAATACAAGCCCGGGAACTGGCTGAAGTAGGTGTCCACGAACCGGACGTGATCGCCGTAGACCGAACGCATTTGGCCCGGCCAACTGTCCTTCATGCACAGGTTGCCCTCGATCTCCATACCCGGAGACCATTCGATCTCCCGGCCCTCGTTATCAACGATCACCGGTTGAACGCCAAAAAACGGGTTGGTCGCAGAGCCCGGTTTGAGGTCTGTCGCGCCGGGCAGCGGGGTGATCAGGATCCCGCCGGTTTCGGTTTGCCACCATGTATCAACAATCGGACAGCGTCCCTCCCCCACAATGTCGTGGTACCACCGCCAAGCTTCGGGGTTGATCGGCTCCCCCACCGAGCCTAGCAGCTTGAGCGACGAGCGGTCTGTTCGGGTGACAAAGTCGTCGCCCTCCCGCATCAGCGCGCGAATGGCGGTTGGGGCGGTGTAGAATATGTTGACGCGGTGCTTTTCCACCACCTGCCAAAACCGGCTAACATCCGGGTAGTTCGGCACGCCTTCAAACATCAGCGTGGTCGCGCCATTAATCAGCGGACCATAAACAATGTACGAATGACCGGTGATCCAGCCAACATCCGCGGTACACCAGTACACATCGCCGTCTTCATAGTCGAAGACATACTGGTGGGTCATGGACGCATAAACGCCGTAGCCGCCTGTGGTATGCAGCACGCCCTTGGGCTTGCCGGTCGAGCCCGAGGTGTAGAGGATGAACAGCGGGTCTTCAGCGTTCATGGGCTCTGGCTGGCAAACGTCAGACTGCGCGCCGACAAGCTCATGGTACCAGATATCGTTATCGCGCCAAGCGACGTCACCGCCCGTGCGGCGGACGACCAGGCATTTGACCGCGCGGCCAGAAATATCGATGGCCCGGTCCGCATTGGCTTTGAGGGGGATGGTTTTCGACCCCCGCAAGCCTTCATCGGCGGTAATCAGGAAGTCAGACTCACACCCTTCGATCCTTGACCCCAACGCCTCTGGCGAAAACCCGCCAAAAACGATGGAATGAATGGCCCCAACCCGTGCGCAGGCGAGCATGGCGTAGGCCGCTTCGAGGATCATGGGCATATAGAGCGTGACCCGGTCGCCTTTTTTGACGCCCATCGCCCGCAAGCCGTTCGCCAACCGGTTTACATGGCCCGACAGCTCGCGATAGGTCACGCGTGCGTCTTCATTGGGGTCATCACCCTCAAAGATGATCGCCACTTGGTCGCCGCGCGTCTCCAAATGTCGATCAATGGCGTTGACGGACAGGTTCAGAACGCCGTCCTCGAACCACTTGATTTGCACGTCCGTTCCCGAACCGTTGCCGTAATCCACCGACTTCACGGTGGTAAAGGGTGTCATCCAGTCCAACCGCTTGCCATGCTCCCCCCAGAAGGCATCGGGATCGGTGATGCTGCTGTCGTACAGGCGTTGGTAGTCTTCGGGCGAGCTGTGGGTCGTATGTGGACCGCGCTCAGCGACAGGATAGAGATTCTTGGGTTCCATGAGGAGCGTTCCCTCTTTGATATAGAGTCAGTGACAGGTTGTTTCGGCGTGCCAGCGGCAATCAAGCCCAGCGTGCATTCTAGGGCTCGATCAGTGGCCGGATCTGGTCCAACACAGCGATATCCTCAATTGTGCCGGGGACAGTGTAAGGCTGTCCATCCGCCATCGCCCGAATGATCGCGCGCAGGATCTTTCCCGAACGGGTTTTGGGCAGTTTTTCCACCACCCGCGCCTTCTTGAAAGCAGCAACCGGACCGAGCTTTTCCCGGACCCGTGCAATGACCTCGCTGGCAACTTCGGCTTCGGGGCGTTCACACCCTGCGTTCAGGACCATCAACCCCATCGGCAGTTGTCCTTTCAGCGCGTCCGCGACCCCGACAACAGCGCATTCAGCAACGTCGTCATGACCGGTCAGGATCTCTTCCAACTGCCCGGTGGACAGTCGATGTCCGGCAACATTAATCACGTCATCGGTGCGCGCCATGATGTGCACATAGCCGTCTTCGTCAATCAATCCCGCATCACCGGTTTGGTAGTAACCGGGAAAGGCTTCCATGTAGGAACTGAGATAGCGATCGTGATTGTTCCAAAGCGTGGCAAAAGACCCCGGCGGCAGCGGCAATTTGGCGACGATATTGCCAATCTCACCAACCTCGGTTGGCATGCCAGCGTCGCTCAGCACCTGAATGTCCCAGCCACAACAGGCATGGGTCACCGATCCGGCTTTCATGGGCAGCGCTTCGACCCCCATCAGGTTCGAACACATGGGCGAGCCGGTTTCCGTCTGCCACCAATTATCGATCACAGGCACCCCAAGCAGCGCGCCTGTCCAATCAGAGGTTGGGGGGTCGCTGCGCTCACCGGCGAGGAATTGATGCTCCAGCGCGCTGGTGTCGTATTGGGCCTTGAGCAGGCCTTGGGGGTCTTGCTGGCGGATGGCGCGCATGGCGGTGGGGGCGGTAAACATGCCCTGAACGCCATACTCCTCCATGACCCGCCAAAACGCGCCCGCGTCTGGGGTACCGACGGGCTTGCCCTCATACATAATGGTCGTCAGTCCGGTCAGCAGCGGGGCGTAAATGATGTAGGAATGCCCGACAACCCAGCCGATGTCAGAGGCCGTGAACCACACGTCTCCGGGCCGCCGGCCATAGACGTGCTCCATGGTAAAGCGCGCGATGACTGCGTGACCGCCGTTGTCGCGCACAACGCCCTTGGGCTTGCCAGTGGTGCCGGAGGTATAGAGGATATACAGCGGGTCCGTGCTGGCGACGGGCACACAGTCCGCAGGCTCGGCGCCGTCGATAAAATCGGCCCAATCCAGCTCGCCGCCATCCAGCGCCGCGCGGTGCTGTTCCCGTTGCAGCACGACCACGTGCTCGACCTGCACCTGCGCCAAGCGTCGGCCTTCGTCGATCATGGGCTTGTATTCCACCAACCGCGCTGGCTCGATCCCGCAACTGGCTGTCAGAATCACTTTGCACGCACAATCATCGATGCGCGTGCTCAGCTCAGCACCGCTGAACCCGCCAAAAACAACCGAATGCACAGCCCCCAACCGCGCGCAGGCGAGCATGGCGAAAGCCGCTTCAGGGATCATGGGCATGTAGATCAGAACCCGGTCGCCCTTGCCCACACCCAGCCGCCGCAGCCCACCGGCGACCCGCGCAACCTCGTCCAGCAACGCGGCATAGGTGAACGTGCGCTTGGTGCCTGTAACGGGGCTGTCGTAGCAAATCGCCCGCTGGTCGCCACGACCATCCCGAACATGGCGATCCACCGCGTTGAAGCAGGTGTTAAGCGTGCCGTCGGGGAACCAGTGCGTTGCCGGTGCGGCGCTGGTATCCAGCACCGTGCGCGGTTCTTGATACCAATCGATCAACTGCGCCGCATCGCCCCAAAACCCCTCCGGGTCTGTAATCGCGCGGTCTCGCAGCGCTTTGGCTTCACCGGCCATGCAGTTTTCCTCCCCAAATCATCAAATCTTGCCCACGCTGAAGCCCGGCTCTCCCACCGGACCGCGCGACCTAGATCGCCAAGTAGCGATTGCGCAGGTCTTCGTTCTCCAGCACTTCCTTCGCAGGACCGTCGTACACAACAACGCCCGTGTCCAGAATAACGGCACGATCGGAATATTTAAGCACAGCCAAGGCGTTTTGTTCCACAATGATTGTGGTGATCCCGACCTCTCGGATTTGCTCAACAATGCCCTCGATTTCCTTCACAATCGTCGGGGCCAAGCCCTCGTAAGGCTCGTCCAGCAACAGCAATTTGATGTCCCGCGCCAACGCCCGCGCGACCGCCAGCATTTGCTGCTCGCCACCAGACATGGTCACAGCTTCTTGCCGCCGCCGTTCGGCCAAGCGGGGGAAGTGGTGATAGATGCGGTCCAGCTCCCACCCCACCGGTTCAGCGACTTGTGCCAGCGTGAGGTTTTCTTCAACCGTCAGCCCCGGGATGATCCTCCGGTCTTCAGGGACCAGCTGAATCCCCGCCCGGCTCGCCTGAAACCCGCGCTTGTCGTGCATGCTCTCGCCTTGCAAGAAAATCTCGCCGCCCTTGAGCTGCGGTTCCTCCGCCCGTGCGATACACTTCAACGTGGATGTTTTCCCCGCGCCGTTCCGGCCCAACAAGGCCAAAACCTGGCTTTCCTCCAAGCTGAAAGACACGTCCTGCACAATGTAGGATTCGCCATAGTAGCCACGGATGTTGCTTACCTGCAGATAGGGTTGATGCGTGTTCATTGTTCTGGGGTCCTCACTCACTCAACCCGTTTATTCTTCGCCCGTATTACCGGCGAGATAGGCTTCCTGCACTTTGGCCGAAGCCTTGATTTGCTCTGGCGTGCCTTCTTCGATCACCGTCCCCTGCGCCATGACAGAGATGCGCGTGGACAAGGAAAACACCACGTGCATGTCGTGCTCGATGATCACTTTGGTCATGCCGCGCGAATGGATTTTCTGCAGCAACTCGATGGTGTTGTTGGTGTCGGCGCGCGACATGCCCGCTGTGGGTTCATCCAGCAGCAACAAGCGCGGGTTTTGCACCAGACACATGGCCAGCTCTAAGCGGCGTTTGTCGCCACGGGATTGGTTGGCCGCTGTGCCGTGCATTTTGTCCGACAGCCCAACATCCTCCAACGCGTGCTCCGCCCGCTCTCGGATCGCGCGCCGGTTCATGGCCGCGCCCAGCGGGTTGATGGTAAACGTGCCGTCTTCCTTAGCCAAAGCCGGAATCATGACGTTTTCCAGCATCGACAGCTCGGAAAAGATCTCGGGCGTTTGAAACACCCGGCTTATGCCCAGTTGGTTGATCTGCGTCGGATCCTTGCCCAGGACCGCGTCGCCGTTGAACAAAATCGCCCCCTCATCGGGTTTGAGCTTGCCAACAAAGGTGTGCAGCAGGGTCGATTTCCCGGCGCCATTGGGCCCAATCACCGCGTGGACCGTTCCTTCTTCGACGTTCAAATTCACATCATTCAGCGCCTTTAGACCGCCGAAGGATTTCTTGATCCCGTTAACCGTTAGCAGGGTCATGGTCGTTTCCTCTCCGAAAGTCTGGCGCTCAAGCCGATGCGGGCGAAGGTGCGTTGGGGTCGGTGGTCTTGCGGGTCAAATGCGGCAGCGTTGCTGCTCCCTCACCCGGCCCCGTTTCGCCCGACGAAGACGAAGGTGGCGACGAAGACGAAGACGACGCCGGCGTCGGCGGCTCAGACGCGGCCAAAGCCTTCTTCGCGGCGCGCTGCTGTTGCCACAGCACAATGGGCCGGATGATGGCATAGGCGATGAACAGCAGCAGCGGCACAAACATGGCCCAGCCGGGCAAAGCATCGCCCATCACAAACCGATCAAGCGCGTAAATGACGTAAATCAGGCCAAAGCTCAGCAAGAACAGGCGCTTGGTCTGCACCTGCCAGCGCTGCCACAGCGACACCCCGCCACCGGGCAGGAAAATCACCATCAGCATGAACACCAAACCCATGCCCAATTCCCAGCCTTCGCCAACGAACAGGTGCGGCAAGTGCGCAATCGGCCACTCGATAAAGCTCGGAAACGGCAGGGCGTCTTCGATGGCGTGGGTCAGGCGATCCACATCAATGGAGGAGATGATGTTGCCGAAATATTTGACGATCAGCGCCCCAATGAACGGGCCAACCACCGATCCCATCCCGCCGAGAATGTTCATGATGACCACCTTGCCGGATTCCGTCCATTCCATCCGGTCCGGCGGCGCATTCGGGTCCATCGCAACAAACAGCGCGCCCGCCAGCCCCGCAAACATGGCCGAAACCACAAAGGCTGCGAGCGTGTAGCGCTTGGGCTTGAGGCCCATATAGTCCATGCGCGTCTGGTTGGTTTTGACCGCCAGCAGCATCAGTCCAAAGGACGAGCGGCGCAGCAGCGTCGCAAAGATGTAGGTCAGGATCAGCACCACCGCACAGATGTAAAAGTTGGTGTAGCCTTGGTTCATCGGCGTGCCGAAAAACTCAGGGATCGAGGGCCGCGCAAGCTGCTCTGGGCGCGCCTCAATCGGCAGCCCGGCGTCCTGCAGACGCTTGATGGCGAAGTCGTTGAGATTGCTGAAATCAACAGGGCGACCATTGACCTCCGGGTCGGTCCGCTTGAGCGCGGCCAAGTCTCGGTTCCACTGGGCCAGCGCCGATTTCGCCGCCGCCACTTCTTCCCGGCTCTTTCCTTCAGGCTGGTTCCAGCCAAAAGCGTCATCGAGCACACGCACGTCAAACTGGCTGGTCCGCTGACCATCCTGCCCGTTGGTGATGTCCTTGAAGACGGAAAACGCCATGATGAACAGCATGATTGAGAATGCGAGCGTCAGAATGGAGAAATAGATCCCCGAGCGCCGCAGTGTCAGCCAGCCAATCGGCAAGGCAATCAGCCCTGCCGCAATCGGGCCGACAAACAAGGCCGGTACGATGTTGAGCGTAAGCAGTTTCAGCGACCAAATCGCCGCGTAGGATCCAATGCCGACAAAGGCGGCATGGCCAAAGCTCAGATAGCCCGTCAAGCCAAACAGGATGTTAAAACCAATGGCGAAAATACCGAAAATCGCGATTTGATAGACGGTCGATGGCGCTGAACCGTTGAACGGCAGCATCAGCAGCGGCAACAGCAGGATTGCCACCGCAAACAGCGCGGTCCCCAGCGCGTCGCGCCGCGTCATGCGCAGGCCAAGAAGGGAGAAGCCGTTGTCGATGTCGGCTGCGGGGTTTGAAAGGTGTGCCGTCATGGGTCTTAGTCCTCCATGATGCCCTTGCGGCCCAACAGGCCACGAGGACGAACCAACAGAACGATGATGGCGACGACATAGATGACCAGTTGGTCAATCTTGCCGAAGACCTGCACCAGGTAATCAGGAAGCACGCTCGCCATGCCGTCAAAGACAGGCGCGAGGCCGAAGTAACCCGACCCTTGCGCCCACAGCGCGGAAAGGGAGGAGAGAATGCCAAGCAGGAACCCTGCTGCCACGGCACCGGTCAGCGACCCCATGCCGCCAACCACGACCACGATGAACGAAAGCACCAGATAGTTCATGCCGACGAAGTAAACCGGCTTTTCAATGGTGGAGTACATAACGCCGGCCGTGCCCGCGATCACCGCGCCCAGCGCGAAAATGATGGTAAAGCGCCGCTGGATGTTGATCCCCATCAGGTCAACCATTTCCCGATCTTGCATACCGGCGCGAACCACCATGCCAAAGCGGGTGAACTGGATGAATGAGAACGTCGCCGCCAGAACGATCAGGCCAAAGATCACAAAAACAATCCGGCGCGTCGGGTAGACCAGCGAACCCGGCTCCAGCCCAAACCAGCCGCCCAAGTCGGTGATGCCCTTCATATAGTCCGGGGCAATCACCTCGATCGTGTTACCGCCAAAGATGATTTTGATCAGTTCCTGTAACACGATGGCCAGACCAAAGGTGACGAGGATCTGCTCAACATGGGGCCGGCGATAGAAGAAACGGATCAACCAACGATCCATCGCCACCCCAATTCCGGCCATCACAGGAATGGAGACAATCAGCGAGATCCAAAGCCCGTTATTCAGGATCACTGCGCCCATTTCCGGCCCGAACATATTTTCGGCCAGCGGCAGTACAACCGGGGTTTCGTTGCCCAAGAAGTCTTTGACGACTTCGGTGGGGTGCTCGACCGGGATGTTGAGAACCTGTTGGATCGTCACCGCGACAAACATGCCGATCATGAACAGCGCACCGTGGGCGAAGTTCACCACCCCCAGCGTGCCAAAGATCAGCGACAAACCCAGCGCAATCAGCGCGTAAGCCGTCCCCTTATCAAGCCCGTTTATGAGCTGTTGAATGATTTCCATGACGCAAAGTCTCTCGTCTGTTGCAAGCCGTCATCAGCCAAAGCGAGCCTGAGCCATCAAGCGTGGTCGCCTCGCTCGATTGGCCACCAGAGCGGGTGCTCGATTTAACGGATGACAGAAAGGTAAAGCCCAGCGCGGGCTCGAAAGTGTCAGCGGTGAAGATCAGGGAAGCGCGCGCGGCGCGGGGTTGGGACCGTTCCGGCGGTCTTCCCTTCTCTCCAGAAATTGCAGGTCGGACTGCCTCGCCAAGATCTGCTGAATGATGGCAGAGACAGGATCCGAGCCTGCGCGCTAAGTCTTCAGAAACAGGCACCAAACACGGTGGAAAACGGCATAGTTGGAGAACGAAATCGCCATTTTCCGGCTTGATGCCCGGCCCTGATGTCAGACTTAGATTTCGCCGAGTTCACCACCGAAAATCGCTGGATCGTACTCAACCTGGCTGCGTGGCGTAACGTCTACGATGTCCAGCAAGTCGTACTGGTCCGTCGCGTTCTCGTTACCCTTCACAACCAGCACGTCCTTGAAGCACTGGTGGTCAGAGGCACGGTATTCGGTTGCGCCGTTGCCCATGCCGTCGAACTCCATGCCTTCCAGCGTTGGAATAACGCCAGCGGGGTCAAAGGTGCCCGCGCGCTGTGCCGCTTCTGCATACAGCAGGGTTTGGACGTAGCACGTGTGTGCCGCCTGTGATGGCGGGAAGCCGTACTCTTCGCCAAAGGCACGAACGAAGGCCGCCGATGCGTCGTCAGCAGACTGCAGCTTCCAGTTCCAGTTGGTCGTTCCGAAAATACCGGCAATGTTCTCACCCGCACCCTGCGCCATCAGGCGAGAGTAAAGCGGAACCACGATTTCGAAGTTCTTACCGTTGGACTGACGCTCACGCAGACCAAACTGAACCGCCTGCGACAGGGAGTTTACCATGTCACGGCCATAGTGGTTCAGCACCAGAACGTCGGCACCGGAGTTCAGAACAGGCGTAATGAACTGAGAGAAATCACCCGCGCCCAGCGGTGTGCGAACCGCGTTTACGGTTTCCCAGCCAAGGCCTTCGGTGGAGTTGATGATCGACTCTTCCTGTGTCCAACCCCAAGTGTAATCAGCGGTCAGGTGGTAGGCGCGACGGTCGTCACCCATGTTGCTCGACAGCACAGGCGCCAGCGCAGCGCCGGACATGTACGCGTTAAAGAAGTGACGGAAACCGTAGCGGGACTTGTCCTTGCCCGTGGTGTCGTTGGAGTGCGTCAAACCGGCCATGAAGACGATTTTCATGTCAGCGGCCAGGGACTGCTGCGCAATCGCCACGCCAGAGGACGAGCCGCCACCAAACATGATCACGCCGTCGTTTTCGATCATCCGGCGAGCGGAGGCACGCGCAGGATCGGGCTTGGTTTGGGTGTCGCCGGTTACAAAATCGACCTTCTTGCCCAGAATACCGCCACCTGCTGCGGCAACCGCGGACGCTTCACCGCCGACAGTCAGGGTATCAAGCATACCGCCGCCGCCTTCGTTCAGATGCTTGACCGCAAGACGGTAAGCACGCAGCTCATCCGCGCCTTCGTCAGCATAAGCGCCGGTCTGCGGAACGTTGAAGCCGAGCATCACCGTGTCGCCTGTTGGGGCGTTGGTGTAGGCGTTGGCATTTGAAACAAAGAAAAGCGGCGTTGCGAGGGCTGCAGAGCCAGCAACACCAACCTTGAGCGCCTGACGGCGGTTCAGGTGTGAAAAAGTCTTCTTCATTGAAGAAATCCTCCCGAGTTTTGTCAGGGTTGAGGATGTCGCAGCGCTCCCACGCAGACAGTTTCCCCGTCCCTCATCGGTCTGGACCCTCCCGGTCCAAACTGCGCCGACGTAAGCAGCAGGCGTTGTTTATGTTCAATAGCTAACTGATATTGCGTGTTTTTTGTGTGAACTTTTGTACAGAGACGCGGTAAAACTTGTAAACTTTGTCAACAAACGCCAAACTCGCGTCCCACGCTTTGCCCCGACCATTGCCCAAGGAGACCACGCACCGTGGCACTCGCACCCCGCGCCCCCATCGGGCAAAGATTGAAGGCTGGCCGCCGTGACAAGGCTTTGACACAGCGCGTTTTGGCCGAAGAAATCGGTATTTCTGTCAGCTACTTAAATCTGATTGAAAACAACAAACGCGTCATCGGCGGCACGCTGCTGCGGGATCTGGCGCGGCGACTAGATCTGGATTTGGACACCCTGACCGGCACCCGTGAAACCCGGCTGATTGGGCAGCTGCACGACGTGTTGAGCGACCCATTTGTGCGCTCTGTTCCCACCGGAGAGGGCTATCTGGCCGACTTTGTTGGGCGTTTCCCGGACCTCGCCGAGTTGCTGCAGCGGCTTTACGAGCAATGGCAAGCACGCTTGGAAACCGATGAATTGCTGTCTGAGCGGATCCGCAGCGACTCCTCCTTGCGCGAAATTGGCCACCAAATCATCTCTCACATCACCGCGCTCCGGTCCTTTTCGGAGATTTTGAGCGATGGGGAGGACATTGATCCGGAGCAGCGTCAGCGGTTCCAAGGCATTGTCGCCTCAGAAGCCGTCGAGCTTTCGACCCTGAGCCGAGATTTCTTCAGCGCCCTGTCAAACCTCGAAAAATCAGGGCGCGCGCGGAGCCCGTCCGATGAAGTCTCAGACTTGTTTTCTGAGAGCAACCAGTACTTTCACACCCTCGAACAAGAAGCCGACTTATGGCGCGCTGAGCACCGCACGCCTCTTGCGTGGGATGATGCCGTGGACAGCAACGACCACCGCGCCTCCCCCGCCGTTGATGCGCTGCTCGCCCAAGCCCGGCTGGGTGACAGCACGGCGGTTGAGCTGGCGCGTCAGGCTTTGCTGGCCTACCGCCTGCGGGCTCTGATGATGCCTTACGAGAGCTTTCTGGGGGCGGTCCAAGACACAAACTTGGATCTCGACCGGATCGCATCACAGTTCAGGGTGCCGACGGATCAGGTTTTTGAGCGCTTGGTCTCCCTGCGCCAACCCGATCAAAGCGGTCCATTGGTGGCCTTTATGCGCACAGACTTAGCCGGCAACATTGCTGCCAGCGCTTCGAACGCCGTGCTGAACATCCCCCGTTACGGCGGCGGCTGTCCGCTCTGGGCGGTGTACCGTGCCGTTCTCACCCCGGGTCGCACCACCGCGCAGCGGGCGCAAATGCCGGCGGGCCGCGATTTGCTGATGATTGCACACACCCTGTTTCCCGCCGCCGCATCCTTTGGTGCGCAAAGACCGATTACGTCGGTCATGATCGCGTTGGATTGGAAAGACGGTCAGGAAACGGTCTTTGGCCCTCAACTCCAATCCACCACGCCAACCAATATTGGCCCGACCTGCCGATTTTGCACACGCACCGCCTGCCAACATCGGTTTGAGCCGTCGAGCATCGGAACGGAATGAGCCTCCGCCATGTTTTAGCATCTCGACATAAAGCGTTACTTGTATATGTTTTCCAACATTCGCCTTGGTTAGAAAAACAAGGGCGACGTCCTGAGGGGGACACGAAGGTTTGGGAGGATCTTTGTGAACACTGACAACAGCAGCACGCCAAAAGTCACGGTCGCCGTCATCGAAGACGAGGCGTTTATCGTCGAATCTCTGCGTTTCCTGTTGGAGCGCAATGGCATGGTCGTGAGCACTTTTATGTCAGGCACCTCCGCGCTATCGACCATTGAACCGACAACTCAGCCTCATGTCATCATTCTGGACCTGATGATCCCGGGCGTCGATGGCATGACGCTGCTGCACCGGTTTCGCGGTGAGCGGAAAATCACGTCAAAAATCATTGTTTTGACCGCGAATGGACAGGACGCCGAGCGCGAGCGCGCGTTGGCGGCCGGGGCGGATTTGTTCATCACCAAGCCCTATTCCAACCAAGACCTGATCGAACAGGTGCTGTCCCTTGCGCCCTAATCCACCCGAAGCCAACCCCGAGGTGAGCCGCGCCCGGCGCTATCCGGCGGCGGCGGCGAGCCTGATCATGCTCGGTCTGCTGCTGCTGCTAGCGCCCAAGCTGGTCGGATCGCTGTTTTCGGCACAGTGGTTTGGGCTGCCGGCGGGTTACGTGTTTGTTGGCTTGTGTTGGGTCGCTTTGGTGGGGTTGAGTTGGCTGGCCCAACATGCCCTCGCCCCGCTTATTCTCGATCGCGAAGGGGTTTCCGAAGCATCGGTTTCCAACCCCGCGGCACCGACTGAAGCCGACGGCAACCCGCACGATGCCTAGTACGTCCATCGTTGTCCTGGTGTCGCTGACCTACCTCGCCGCGCTGTTCCTGATCGCTCACCTCGCTGACCGCGTAAAAACCGGCTTTTTCGCGCGCTTGCTGAATTCACCGATCACCTACACGCTGTCGATTGCGGTCTATTGTACCTCTTGGACGTTCTATGGTGCCGTCGGAACCGCCGCCAGCTCGGGTCTGGCGTTTTCCGCGATTTATCTGGGGCCGACGCTGGTGTTTATCGGCTGGTGGTTCCTGCTGCGCAAAATGGTGACCATTTCCCGGCAGCAGCGCATCACCTCAATCGCTGATTTCTTGTCCAGCCGCTACGGCAAGTCCGCCGGGATCGCGGCGCTGGTTACCATCATCGCGATTTTCTCTCTCACGCCTTATATCGCCCTGCAATTGCGCGCCATTGCCGTCAGTTTCTCCGTCATCACGCCGTCCAGCGGCCTTGGCAGCATTTGGCCGCTTTCAGATACGGGCTTGGTGGTCGCGGGCATCCTTGCGGCATTCACCATCTTGTTTGGCACCCGGCACCTGACCGCTGATGAACGACATCAAGGCATCGTGGCAGCGATTGCCGTGGAATCGCTGGTCAAGCTGCTCGCACTGGGCGCAGTGGGCATGTTCGTGGTTTTCAGCATGTGGGGCGGTCCAGCGGCCATGTTTGCCGCCATTGCTGAAAACCCAGAAATGCAGCAAATCACCTCCTTTGAGTCGGTTGGCGCAGACCGTTGGGTCACGCTGCTCTTCCTCTCTGGCGTCGCCGTTCTGTGCCTGCCCCGGCAGTTTCAGGTGACGGTCGTCGAAAACCAGAACACCGGCCATTTACGCACGGCCTCGTGGCTGTTTCCGCTCTATCTGCTGCTGATCTCCATCTTTGTGATCCCCATTGCCCTCTCAGGGATGGCGTTTAACGGCTCAGAGACCGGTACAGACGCCGATTTCTTTGTCCTGACGTTGCCGTTGGAACAGGGTCAGGGCGCGCTGGCGCTGCTGGCGTTTGTGGGCGGGCTGTCGTCGGCGACGTCGATGGTCATTGTCTCGACGCTGGTGCTGTCGATCATGATTTCGAACCATCTGGTCATGCCGCTTTTGCTGCGGCTCAATCTGCTCTCTAGCGGCAGTGGCCAAAACGCGAGCGGCGGCGCCATCCCGCAAAACACCTTGCGCGGCCCCCTGCTGCTGATCCGCCGGTTGGCGGTTTTGGTGACGATTTCGCTGGGGTATATCTATTACAGCTTTTCACCCGATAACGGACGGTTGGCGAGCATTGGCCTGATTGCCTTTGTCGGCGTTGCGCAGTTCCTTCCCGCTCTGCTTGGCGGATTGTTTTGGAAGGGCGGAACGCGGTTTGGCGCGCAAATGGGACTGAGTCTCGGATTTCTGGTCTGGTTGATTTTGCTGGTTGTGCCTTCGGTGGATATTGGTGGCCCGTGGGCGCGTTTGAGCACCGCCGTCCAAGGGCTGCTCGACGCCTTTGACCGCGATCCCCTGACCGTTGTTACCGTGCTTTCACTCATGCTGAACACATTGGCGTTTATCGGGGGCAGCATCGTTTCTCGCCTTGGGCCGCTGGACCAGTTGCAAGCCGCCGCCTTTGTCGATGTTTACCGCAATCCCAACCTGCAAGCCTCGCTGACGTGGCGGCGGTCGGTCCCGGTTGAGGAGCTCCGCAACCTGTCCCAGCGCTTTTTGGGCCGACGGGCGACCGCGCGGCTGTTTGGCGACCCGCTGCCCCAAGACGAACGCGCCCTGTCTCATCTCGTCAGCCGCGTCGAAGCCGAATTGGCCTCGACCATCGGTTCGGCCTCGGCACGCCTATTGGTCAGTCGCACCGGACAGGGCGACAACCTGTCTGCCCACGACGTTTATCGCATTCTGGATGAAGCCAGCCAAATCCGCGAATACAGCCGCGAGCTGGAAAACCGCACGACGCAACTGCGCGACGCCAACACCAAACTGCAAGCGCTGGATACGATGAAGGACTTGTTCCTGTCCCAAGTCAGCCACGAGCTGCGCACCCCCATGACCTCGGTGCGCTCGTTCTCTGAAATTCTGGCCGAAGAAAGCGATTTGCCGGAAGAACAGCGGCGACGCTTTGCCGGGATCATCAGTCAGGAGACCGACCGCCTGACCCAATTGCTCGACAACATTCTACATCTGAACCGGTTGGAAAGTCAGGATGCAGAAACCGCGCAACGGGCCAAAAGAGCCCTTGCGGGCAATGCTCCCGTTTTGCGTGCTGTGACCTTGCTACAGCCCCTCGCCGACCAGCACGGCGTCGCGCTTGCCATCGCGCTCGAAGACAGCGACGCGGCGATTTTTGGGGATTTTGATAGCCTTGAACAGGTTGTTATCAACTTGCTGTCCAACGCCATTAAGTTCGCCGATGGAGACCACCCCCGGTGCGAAGTGAAAACCTTTACCGCCAATGCGACCTTCTACATCGAGATTTCTGACAACGGGCCGGGGTTGAGTCCTGATTTCCTCACCAACCATCGGGCGGAGGCGGTGCACAAAGTGGATCATACCTCGCGCGGGCGGTGGCTGGGGAACGGGCTGGGTCTGACGATTTCGCGGCGCATTCTGAGCACCCATGACGGCACCCTGATCATCGCCAACACGGGCAAGCCGGGAACCTGTATCCGGGCAGGTCTGCCGCTTCTTTCCGATGAGGAAGCAGGCTGACGGCGTTCCATGGTAGGAAAGGGTCCTTTGCGTAACGTGTGGCTGAAAAACGATGGTGGAACGCTTGCTAATGGCTTAATCGCGTCCTAGCCTCTCTTGAAACAAATGTTTCAAAATCGAAACCAAGGGACAAAACTGTGCGCCGAGCCACCACTTTCGACGTTTCCCCTGAGACCCTAAAGCACGATATCCTCGACACCCTGTACTATGTGATCGGCAAGGATCCTGAGCACGCTCAGCCCTTTGATTGGATGGCCGCTCTCACCCGTCTCACACGACGCTATATCGCTCATTCGTGGATCGACGCCACACAATCCACCTACGCTTTTGACCGTAAGCGGGTTTATTACCTGTCGATGGAGTTCATGATTGGACGCATCATCGAGGACGCTTTGCGCAATATCGGCCTGTATGAGGCGGCGCAAGAAGCCCTTTCCAGCTACGGCGTTGACATGCAAGCGGTGATGTCCAGCGAACCGGATCCCGCCTTGGGCAACGGCGGTTTGGGGCGCTTGGCGGCGTGCTATATGGAGTCGATGGCCACGTTGGGAATCAGCGGTTTTGGCTATGGCATCCGCTACGAAAGCGGGCTGTTCAAACAAAGCATCGAAAAAGGGTGGCAGGTCGAAGAACCCGACGACTGGACCAGCGGCGGTTCATTTTGGGAGTTTCCGCGTTCGGAAGTCCACTACGACATCGGCTTCATGGGCACCACGCGCCAGCGCGACAAAGCGGTGACATGGACGCCGGGTGAGACCGTCGAAGCCATGGCAAACGACTTTCCCATCATTGGTTGGCAGGGCAAGTCAGCAGCGACACTGCGGCTGTGGTCTGCACGGTCCAAAGCGCCGTTGAACATGTCCGCCTTTGACCAGGGCGACTATCTGGGCGCTTACCGCCCCAAAATCATGGCCGAAGCGATCTCGCAAGTGCTCTACCCCAACGACAGCACGGAACAGGGAAAACGGCTGCGGCTGAGTCAGGAGTATTTCTTCTCTGCTGCATCGATCAAAGACATCATCCGCCGCTATTTAACCAACCACAGCGACCTGCGGAATCTGCCTGAAAAGGTGACGATCCAGCTCAACGATACGCACCCGGCGATTGCCATTCCTGAGTTTGTGCGGTTGCTGATGGACGAGCATGGGGTGAGCCTCGATGACGCTTTTGCGCTGGCTCAACGCACCTTTAACTACACCAACCACACCCTGCTGCCCGAGGCGCTGGAAACGTGGCATGTGGGCTTGCTGGGCGATTTGCTGCCCCGGCACATGCAGCTGATCTATGAGATCAACGCGCGGGTTCTGACCAAGCGGCGGGCGGATGCGGGCAATCGCGACCCCTACCTGTCCGATGTTTCGCTGATTGAGGAACAGGGCGGCGGTTACGTGCGCATGGGTCATTTGGCGTTTATTGGCTCGCAAAAGACCAATGGCGTGTCGGCGCTGCATTCGGATTTGGTTGAAAGCCAACTGTTCCGCAATCTGGGCAACCATTTCCCCAACAAAATCACCAACGTCACCAATGGCGTTACGCCGCGTCGCTGGCTCAATGGCTGTAACCCCGGCTTGGCGCAGTTCGTGACCGACGCGGTTGGCGATGGGTGGCAGACGGATTTGGAGCGCTTGCGCGGCTTGGAGGCGCTGAGCGACGACGCCGGTGCACGGGAGCGGTTTGCCGCGGTGAAACGGCAAAACAAAACGGCACTGGCCGCCTATATCGCCAATGAGGTGGATATTCAGGTTTCCCCCGATGCCATGTTCGACAGCCAGATCAAGCGGATCCACGAGTATAAGCGCCAGTTGCTCAACGTCCTGCACGCCGTTGCGCTCTATCTGAACATCAAAGACCGGGGCGAAGCGCCCATTGCGCCAACGGTAAAGATTTTCTCAGGCAAAGCCGCCGCGAGCTATACGCGCGCCAAGGAGATCATTCGCCTGATGCACGGGGTAGCGGACAAGGTGAACAACGATCCGGCGGTGGGTGATGCGCTGAAGGTTGTGTTCTTGCCGAACTATCGGGTGACCACAGCAGAGCTGATTATTCCGGCCACCGACCTCTCCGAGCAGATTTCGACCGCAGGCATGGAAGCCAGCGGAACGGGCAACATGAAATTCGCGCTCAACGGTGCGCTGACCATCGGCACGCTTGACGGCGCCAACGTCGAGATCATGGAGCATGTCGGCGCGGAGAATATCGAGATTTTCGGCCTGACGACCGAGGAAGTCCATGAGCGCCGGATGATGGGGCAGTGTCCGTCCGACCTGTCCGACCCGCTGGACATGAAAGCCCGCGTGCTGGACGCCATTGCCTCTGGGACGTTTGGGCACGACGTAGCAGAGGCCTGCACCGGGATGCTCAACGATCTGACATTGCACGATTATTTCCTCGTTATGGCCGATTTTGACGACTATTTGCGCGCCCAAACGCGGGTCGAAACGAGCTTTAAAGATCCGCAGGAATGGACCCGCCGCACCATGCTGAACACCGCCCGCATGGGGTGGTTCAGCTCGGACCGGTCGGTCAAGGATTACGCGCGCACCATCTGGAACCTGCCGGAGGACAATTTTGGTGTCTGAACCCGGCTTCGCCGCAAACCCCCATCCGTTGTCAGAGTTTGATTTGCATCTGATCAACCACGGCAACCACGAACGCTTGTTCGAAGTCCTTGGCTGTCACCTGTTTGACCAAGGCGCACGGTTTGCGGTTTGGGCACCGAATGCGCAGGCTGTTTCAGTGATTGGCGACTTCAACGGCTGGGCCATCGGCACGACCCCCCTGCGCAAGCACGACACGTGCGGGGTGTGGGAGGGCTTTGTGCCGGATTTGGGGGAAAACGAGCGCTACAAATACGCCGTCACGGGCGCAAATGGCGCGGTCGTGGAGAAATCCGACCCACTGGGTTTCGCCTCAGAACTTCGCCCCAATACGGCGTCAGTGTCCACCAGCGTTGTCCGTGATTTGCCCCAACCCGACTATGAGCGCCGCATGGCCTATGACGCGCCCATGTCGATCTATGAAGTCCATCTGGGGTCATGGCGTAAGCACGAGGGCTGGCGGTTTTATTCCTACGATGATCTGGCGGAGCAGTTGGTCGATTACGTCGCTGATCTGGGCTTTACCCACATCGAAGTCATGCCCCTGCATGAATTCCCGTTTGATGGCTCTTGGGGCTATCAACCGACGGGGCTTTTCTGTGCCACCAGCCGGTTTGGAAACGCGGGCGGGTTGGCGCATTTGGTGCGTCGGGCGCACGAGCGAGGCTTGGGCGTACTGATGGATTGGGTGCCGGGTCACTTCCCAAAAGACGCGCACGGCCTTGCCCAATTCGACGGTGGCGCGCTCTATGAATACGCTGACCCGAAAAAGGGCGAGCACCCGGATTGGGGCACGCTGGTTTATGACTATGGGCGGTGGGAAGTCATCAACTTCCTCGAAGCCAATGCCGCATTCTGGCTGGAGAAAATCGGCATGGACGGCCTGCGGGTCGATGCCGTCGCGTCCATGCTGTATCTGGATTATAGCCGCGAGGACGGGCAATGGGTGCCGAACGTTCATGGGGGTAACGAGAACCTCGAAACCATCGAGTTCCTCAAGCGTTTGAACGCCAACCTCTACCGCCGCTATCCCCACGCCGCTGTGATTGCCGAAGAATCAACGGCGTGGCTGGGTGTTTCTCGTCCGGTGGATCAGGGCGGTTTGGGCTTTGGTTACAAGTGGAATATGGGCTGGATGAACGACACGCTGGCTTACATGAGCCGCGACCCCATTCATCGGCAGTACCACCACCGTGAAATCACCTTTGGCTTCGATTACGCCTTTGACGAGAACTTCATCCTGCCGCTCAGCCACGATGAAGTGGTGCATGGCAAAGGCTCCCTGCTGGGCCGGATGCCGGGCGACGACTGGCAGCGCTTCGCCAATCTGCGCGCCTATTACGGGTTTATGTGGGGGCACCCGGGGAAGAAACTGCTGTTCATGGGCTGTGAGTTTGGCCAAGCGAGCGAATGGAACCATGAGGGCGAATTGCCGTGGGATGAGGCGGCACGGGAACCCAACCGCCAAGTCAGCGCGCTGGTCCGCGAACTCAATGCCCTGCACCGCACCGAACCGGCATTGCATCAGCAAGACTGCCAACCCGGTGGCCTGCAATGGATCGAAGGCGGTGACGCGGAAAACTCGGTTGTGGCCTTTATCCGCTGGGACAGCGCCGGCACGGCGCCGGTGGCCGTGATCACCAACTTTACACCCACGGTCCAAGACTATCGCGTCGGCATGCCGCGCGCGGGAACGTGGACCTGCATTCTGAATACGGACAGCCTCGCCTATGGCGGTTCGGGGGTATCGGAAACGACCCCAGCGACGATGACCACACAAGCCAGCGCATGGCATGGGCAAGAGCAGTCGCTCACCCTGACGCTACCGCCGCTTGCGACCCTTTATTTGCGTTTGGAGTTTTAAGGCGCGCAACAACGACTTTTCGGGGAGAAACGGAAGTTATGTCAGAACGAGTTACCATTCCAGAACTCACCAGAGCCACCTATGCGATGGTTCTCGCCGGTGGACGCGGCAGCCGTCTGAAAGAACTCACCGACGAGCGAGCAAAACCGGCGGTGCATTTTGGAGCGAAAAACCGGATTGTTGACTTCGTGCTTTCGAACGCTTGGAACAGCGGCATCCGAAAAATGGGCATCGCGACCCAGTACAAAGCCCATTCACTGATCCGCCATTGCCAGCGGGGTTGGAACTTCGCTCGGGCTGAGCGGAACGAGTACTTCGATATTCTCCCCGCCTCGCAGCGGGTCGATGATGCCTGGTACAAAGGCACAGCCGACGCGGTGCTGCAAAACCTCGATATTATCGACGATTATAAGCCCAAATACCTGCTGGTTCTGGCCGGAGACCATATCTACAAAATGGACTACGGCATCATGTTGCGTCAGCACGTGGAATCCGGCGCGGAAGTGACCGTTGGTTGCATCGATGTCCCGCTGGCGCAGGCTTCGGCCTTTGGCGTCATGACCGCTGATGCGTCTAACCGGATCACGGCCTTTACCGAAAAGCCCAAAAAGCCTTCGCCGATGAAGGGCAAGCCAGACCGCGCTTTGGCGTCCATGGGCATCTATGTCTTTAACTACGACTTCATCCGGGATTTGTTGCGCAAGGATGCCGGGCAAGACGGCTCCACCCACGACTTTGGCACCGACATCATCCCCGAGTTGGTCAAGCAAGGCGGCGCATACTCCCATTGGTTCAACGAAAGCTGCGTCCGGGCTGAGGGCGAGAAGGAAGCCTATTGGCGCGACGTCGGAACGCTGGACAGCTTCTGGGAAGCCAATATTGACCTCTGCACCCTCGCCCCCGCGCTCGACATCTATGACCGGTCTTGGCCGATTTGGACGTACGCCGAGTTAAACGCACCGGCCAAATTCGTTCACGCCGAAGAAGGACGCACCGGGCGCGCCGTTGGGTCACTGGTGGCCGGGGGCACCATCGTCTCCGGTGGCTTGGTCGAGCACTCCATGTTGTTCGCCAACGTCAAGGTCAACTCCTTCACCCACTTGCGCGATTGCATCGTTTTTCCCGGCGCTGATATTGGCCGGGGCGCACGACTGCACCGCGCGATCGTGGAGAAAAACGTGCGAATTCCCCCGAATTTGGTCGTGGGCGAAGATGCAGCACTGGACGCGCAACGCTTCCGCCGAACAGAAAGCGGGATTACGCTGATCACCAAAGATATGATTGCGAAACTCTAAGCGATGACAAAGCCCCTGCGCGTTCTATCGGTTGCTTCAGAAATGTACCCCTTTGTAAAAACGGGGGGCTTGGCGGATGTTGTCGGTGCGCTGCCAGCGGCGTTGCGGGCGCAGGGGGTGGCGGTGACGACGCTCATTCCCGGCTATCGCTCGGTTCTGCCACAGAAATCGGCGGGCGGAGAGCTGCTGACGCTTGCACCGGAAAGCAGCGCGACGGGGCTGGTCCTGGCCGCGAACATTCCGGCTGCGTTTGACCGACCGGGTGGCCCTTATCTGGATGAACGCGGAGAGGATTTTGCCGATAATCTAGCCCGGTTCAGCGCCTTTTCAGCGCGCGCCGCAGAGGTTGCAGCCGGCCTGTATAACGGTCTGCCCGCCTTTGACATTGTCCACGCCCACGACTGGCAAGCCGCTGCCGTCATCGGGCACGTGCACCACCAGCTGAAAGGCAAGCCGCTGCCCACGGTCTTCACCATCCACAACCTCGCCTTTCAAGGCCGGTTTGGGGGCGAGTGTTTTCAGGATGTGGGCTTGCCTGCGGCTTACTTCGACCGCGATTGGTTCGAGTTTTACGGCGATGTCAGCCTGCTAAAATCCGCCGTGCTGCGTGCGACCAAGGTGACAACCGTCAGCGAGACCTACGCGGCTGAAATTTGCGGCCCGGCGCAGGGTTTCGGCCTCAATGAACTGTTGACGGGACGAGGGGGCGATTTGCTGGGGCTGGTAAACGGGTTGGATACCACCGTGTGGAACCCCGCGACAGACAACGCCCTGCCCCTGACCTACGACAGCGCGACCTTTGGTGCGGGAAAAGCAGCAGCTAAGGCGGCGTTACAGGGCGAATACGGCCTGCAAGCCGACGCGGAAAAACCGCTGTTTGGGCTGGTTTCTCGCTTGTCCGATCAAAAGGGGATCGACCTGATCGCCGAGCAAATCGATGGTTTGGTGTTTCGCGGGGCGCAGGTTGCGATTTTGGGCAGTGGCGACCCGGCTCTTGCAGCCGCATTGGCGGCGAAAGCCAAGCAGCACCCGACACAAGTCGCCTTCATCGATGGTTACAACGAAGTCTTCGCCCACCTGCTCCACGCGGCATCTGACTTCTTGCTGGTGCCGTCCCGGTTTGAGCCGTGCGGCCTGACGCAACTGAGCGCACAACGCTATGGCGCAGTGCCGATCGTCTCGCCCGTTGGGGGCTTGGTGGATACCGTGATTGACGCCAATACAGCCGCCCAACGTGCGGGTGTTGGGACCGGGATCATCATGCGAGAGGTCAGTCCAAGCGGTCTGGGCCAAGCGTTGGACCGGGCGCTCACGCTGTATCAGCGCACACCGGACACCATGCGCCGCACGATCAAGCGGGGGATGGACGCCGATGTGGGATGGGATGCGTCGGCGGCGGGTTATGCCGCGCTGTACCACAGCCTGATCTAAGATGTCTGACGCTCCGAAACCCGGCCTGCACCGCGACAAAAACGGCCTGAGCGCGACCCTGTTTTCTGCGCACGCGGAGGCGGTCACGCTGTGCCTATTCGCCGACGATCTGGAAACAGAACGCGAGCGTGTGGCGCTGACCCGTGGCCCAGCGGGATGGTGGAGCACCACCCTGACCAAAGCGCCAGAGGGCTTTGCCTACGGCTATCGGGTGGATGGTCCCTATGAGCCTGCCGCCGGTCATCGGTTTAACGCCAATAAGCTGCTGGCCGATCCTTACACACGGGCGATTAAGGGCGCATTGGTCGATGATCCGGCCTTGTATGGCTTCACGGATTTTGAGAGCGGAGACGGGTTTTCGACGTTGGATAGCGCGGCGTTTGTGCCAAAGGGCTGGTACGAAGACGCCGCCCCTGCTGCGTCCCCGCCGTCGTGGACGCGCCCGAATACGCGCTGGCGGGATACGGTGATCTATGAAGCGCACCTGAAGGGCTTTTCCAAGCAACATCCAGCGCTGTCATCAAGCACGCAGGGAACGTTCCAAGCCTATGGTGGACCAAAGAGCCCTTTGGTGGCCTATTTGGCGGATTTGGGCATCACGGCGGTTGAGTTTTTGCCGCTGGTCGCGTTCTACGACGAGCGCCACCTTGGCCCCTTGGGCCTGACCAATTACTGGGGCTACAACCCCTTGCATTTCTTCGTCCCAACGGACCGTTACAACGCCGAGGGCGACCCCGTGGCAGCGGTGCAGGCGATGGTCGCAGGCTTTCATCAAGCGGGTCTGGAAGTGCTGCACGATGTCGTCTTTAACCACACGGCGGAAAGCGATCATCTGGGGCCAACGCTGAGCTTTCGCGGGCTGGATAATGCCAGCTACTACCACTTGGAACCGGGCAACCCTGCCCGCTACTTTAACCCAACCGGCACCGGAAACGCGCTCAATGGCAGTCATCCGGCGGTGCAGCGGTTGGTGCTGGATGCGCTGGCCTATTGGCATCAAGACCTCGGTTTTGACGGGTTCCGCTTTGACCTCGCCTCCACGCTGGCTCGGGACGCGCAAGGGAAGATGCAAAGCCCGCCAAGCAGCTTGATCGGCATGATTGACGCCGAACCGCGATTGGCCAGCGCGAAGTTGATTGCAGAGCCTTGGGACATTGGCGACGACGGCTATCAACTCGGCCAGTTTGACGGGCGCTGGACCGAGTGGAACGACCGCTTCCGAGACAGCGCGCGCGCGCTGTGGCACCCGGCACACCGGAAGGGGGCGCTGCAGCGGTTTGCTGACCATTTGCTGGGCTCGGCAACGCACTTCGATCGGCCTTTGCAGTCCATTAACTTCATTGCCGCCCACGATGGTTTTACGTTGGCGGACATGGTTGCCTTTGACCACAAGCACAACGAGGCCAACGGCGAGCAAAACCGCGACGGACACGGGCATAACCTGTCGTGGAACCACGGGGTCGAAGGGCCAACGGTCTCACCGTCGATCTTGGCCGAACGCAGCCGAACGCAGCGGGCTTTGCTGCTCACGCTGCTGCTGTCCCAAGGCGTTCCGATGGTGGCCATGGGCGACGAGCAGGGTCACAGCCAGCACGGAAACAACAACGCCTATTGTCAGGATGGGCCGCTGTCTTGGCTGGACTGGTCAAACGGCGATGAGGGCTTGGCAGCCTTTGTTCGGGACGCCCTCGCGCTGGTCCGGCGCTTGCCGTCCTTGCGCCAAGCGCGGCATCTGCACCGGGTGGAGCAGGTGTCCTGGTGGCGAACCGATGCGCTGAACATGCGCGCACCGGACTGGGAAAACGCCGATTTATGCGCGCTGGTGTTGCACTTGGCCCCGGTGACGGACAAAGATCCCGCTGTGGCGATTGCGCTGAATGTGGGAGAGGCGGATCGCGCCTTGCACCTGCCGTTCGGGCCGCACTGGTCCTTGGCGCTTGGCTCTGCCGATGGTGCAAGCGTGGAGCTGCTGCCGCGTCGTTCGATTGCCATCTTTGAAAACAGGCTTGCTTAGGCGGACTCCAGCAGGGTTTCCAGCATCTGAAACTGCTTCAAACGCTGGGGCGCCCAATCGTCGTTCCACCCCCAAAGCAAAGACATGCCGCCGTAAAGCACGGCAAATTCCAGCACTTCACGCCGCCCCGCAACCCCGTTTGCGCGCGCAGCAATAAGATCGGCCAGCCCACTCATGCGCGCCATCTGCGTCACGCGATCCGGCTGATCCATGGGGTTGAAGAACAGGTTGGCGAAGTCGTAGGCCACGTGTCCAAACAAGCCTTTTGGATCAATCACCACCCATTCGCCGCTGTCGGCCACGCGCAAGACATTGCCGTGATGAATGTCCCCGTGCAGGGGTTGCGGCGCGGCGCCCATCAGGTCCAAAGCCTGCGCGAAGGGTCGCCAGCGGTCAAAGCACCCCTGCCCAATCGCGTCGAGGGTGAAAACATGGTCTCGCACAGCCGTGAGCGGCACCAACCCCGCGGGCGGTTGAGCGGCTGAGGGGGCTTTGCCATGGTGCAAGGCGTCTGCGGTCTGGACCAGTATGGCGAACGCTGCGGGGTCGTCAAAGGCGCTGGCGTCGGATAGCGCCGGGTCTTCGGCTGCTTCCACCATCAATATGGCGTCTGTGTCGCGGTTTAGTACCGAGACTGCACCTTGCCCTTTCCACCACGCCAACAGCGCCATTCCCGGACGCTCGTCACTGCCGGGTTTGGCGACTTTCAGCACCGCAGGCTCGGGCGCATGCACCCGTTGCAGCCACGAAGAGTTGGTCTCAAACCCAGCTCCACGCGGCTGCAGCGACCAGCGCTGCGCATAGTCCTGCAGGACCGCTGCGCCGGTGCTGCGGCTGTCGATTGGACGCTGCATGTCCGTTCCCTAGGTGTTGCGGATTTTGCCGGTCACCAGATCCAGCACAGCCGCGCCAGCATCGATCACGTTGGTGCCGGGGCCAAAGATAGCGGCGACACCGGCTGCTTTGAGGATGTCGTAATCTTGGCTTGGAATCACCCCGCCGCAAATGACGATCATATCGTCGCGCCCACCCGCCCGCAGGGCTTCAATCAGGGCCGGGAGCAAGGTCTTGTGCCCTGCTGCCAAGGAGGACACGCCGACCACTTGCGCGTTGGCGGCGATGGCTTGTTGGGCGGCTTCTTCAGGGGTTTGAAACAAGGGCGAGGTCTGGACGTCGTACCCGAAATCGAGGAAGGCCGAGGCGATCACGCGGCTGCCACGGTCATGGCCGTCCTGCCCGAGCTTGGCCATATAGAGGCGCGGTGCGCTGTCCATCGCCGTGATGCGGGCGATCAGGGTTTTCACTTGAGGGTCGTCCGCCAGTTCAGCACCGTAGACGCCGCGCACCAAGGACGGGTTGCCGTCATACTCAGCGAACACCGCACGCAGGCAGTCGCTGACTTCCCCCACGGTGGCCCGCACGCGCATGGCCTCAACGGTGGCTGCGAGCAAATTGCCGTCGCTGCGCGCCGCCGCTTCCAAGGCCGCTAAAGCGGCGTCAACGCGGTCGGTTGAACGGGTGTCGCGCAAGGACCGCAGCTGCGCCACCTGAGCCTCGCGTACCGCGTTGTTGTCGATGTCGAGCACCTCAATGGGGTCGCTTTCGTCCCGCTGGTACTTGTTGACGCCAACAATCACCTGACGGGCGCTGTCGATGGCGGCTTGGCGCTGGATGGCTGCGGTTTCGATTTGCGCTTTGGGCCAACCGGTTTCGATGGCTGCGGTCATGCCGCCGCGGGCCTCGACTTCTTCGATCAACGCCCAAGCCTGCTCGGCCATGTCGGCGGTCATCTTCTCCACATAATAGGAGCCAGCCAGCGGATCGACAACGTCGGTGACGCCGGTTTCGTGGGCAAGGATCAGCTGCGTGTTGCGCGCGATGCGGGAGCTCATTTCTGTGGGCAGTGCAATGGCTTCATCGAAGCTGTTGGTGTGCAGGGACTGTGTGCCGCCCAGAACCGCACTCATCGCCTCGAACGCTGTGCGGACGATGTTGTTGTAGGGCTCTTGTTCCTGCAAGGAGACGCCGGATGTCTGGCAGTGCGTGCGCAGCATCATCGATTTCGGGTTCTTCGGCTCAAACTCAGCCATGATCCGCGACCACAGCAAGCGCGCGGCGCGCAGCTTGGCTGCTTCGGCAAAGAAATCCATACCGATGGCAAAGAAGAACGACAGGCGCGGCGCAAACGCGTCCACGTCCAACCCCTTGGCCAAGGCCGCGCGCACGTACTCTCGCCCATCAGCGAGGGTAAAGGCCAGCTCCTGCACCAGCGACGCGCCGGCTTCCTGCATGTGATAGCCGGAAATGGAGATTGAGTTGAACTTTGGCATATTCTGCGCGGTGTATTCGATGATATCCGCGACGATCCGCATGCTGGGCTGCGGGGGGTAGATGTAGGTGTTACGGACCATGAACTCCTTCAGGATGTCGTTCTGGATGGTTCCGGCCAACTCAGCCTGACGGGCACCCTGCTCCTCCCCCGCGACGATATAAGCGGCGAGAACGGGCAGTACGGCACCGTTCATGGTCATGGAGACGGAGACGTCTTGCAGCGAAATACCGTTGAACAGGCGGCGCATGTCCTCAACACTGTCGATGGCGACACCCGCCTTGCCAACGTCCCCGCGCACGCGCTCGTGGTCGCTGTCATAGCCGCGGTGGGTGGCGAGATCGAAGGCAACGGACAGACCCTTTTGCCCGCCGGCCAGTGCTTGCCGGTAAAAGGCGTTGCTTTCCTCAGCGGTGGAAAAGCCGGCGTACTGGCGAATGGTCCAAGGCCGCTGCGTGTACATGCTGGCATAGGGGCCGCGCACGAAGGGCGCTTCGCCCGGTGCACTGTCCAGATGGTCTAAGCCGTCCAGATCAGCGGCGGTGTAAATGGTTTTAGAGGTATCGGTCGTCATTGTGCGCCCCGGTTTCGTTTGTCTGACAACATAAGGCGTTCTCCACCATCTTGGCTAACACGGCAGCACACCCTCGCACAGGGGGGAATCAGACTGCTGGTCGCCGTCGTGCAAGAAATTGCCGCCTGCTCCCTTGCGCGGCTCGCGTTCTTGCGGCAGAACGACGCGGACCTTTGGTGTCTCATTACAGTCCAAGACTGGAGACTTAATAGGGAACTCGGTGCGGCGTACCCATTAGGGACCAAAACCGAGGCTGTCCCCGCAACTGTAAGCGGATAGCGCAGCTCCATCAGGCCACTGAAGCCCTCGCCCTGCGCGAGTGCCTTGGGAAGGCCGGAGCACACAAGCGCCATGACCCGCGAGCCAGAAGACCTGCCAAGGCATTGTGAAACCATCTTTGAGGGCGGGTGACCCTCTGGGAGTGACCATGACGATTGTCCATTCTGACCGTGCGACCCGCGCGGCTTCGCGTTCCTTTAATTTAGACGTCACACGACCGTCGCAAGCCGTGCTGTTGATCAGCGCTGGCGGGGCGTCGGTGCTGTGTTGGTTGGGCCTTGCCGCGCTGATCCTGCTCTAGGGGATGCTACAGGCGAAAGACCTTGCCGTCGGCTACGGTGCCGAAACCGTGGCGCGTGCGCTGACGTTTGATGTGCAGGCGGGGGAAATCCTCGCGGTCATCGGCCATAATGGCTCGGGCAAATCCACGTTGGTGAAAACCATCCTCGGGATTGAAAGCCCGCAGGCGGGCGCCTTGACCTGGACCGGTGGCACGCCGCCTCAACCCATTGGCTACTTGGGTCAACTTACCGACTTTGACCGCCGTTTCCCCATGCGCGTTTGCGATTTGGTGGAAACAGGCGGGTGGAGCAAGCTGGGGTTCTTTGACGCCGCAGGTGCGGGCGCGCGACTGCGGGCGGGTGAGGCCATTGCGCGCGTCGGCCTGAACGACATCGCCACCCTGCCTTTGCATAAGCTCTCTGCCGGGCAGCTCCAGCGCGCGCTGTTCGCGCGAACGATGGTGCAGGACGCACAGGTCATCATCCTCGACGAACCCTTTGCCGCTGTGGATCAGAACACGGAAGCAGACTTGATGGATCACGTGCTGGGTTGGGTGGCAGAAGGCCGTTCGGTCATCATGGTGCTGCATAACCTCTCCACCGTCCTCCACCACTGTGCGCGCACGCTGTTGCTGGGACGGGGCACGGGGCGATTTGGCCCCTCTCGCGCGGTGTTGAACGCGGGCGCTTTGGTCGAGATGGGATACCTTGCCGCCGATCAAGCGCGCTGGCTCACAGGCTCCCTGAGCAGCGTGACGGGGGGCGGCGTGACGGGGGACGGCGTGACGGGGGACGGAGGGGCGGATGCTTGAGTTTCTCGAATTCGATTTCATGCGCAAGGCGATTGTGGCTTTGGTTGTGCTGTCGCTGGGCATGGCGCCCGTGGGCTGCTTTCTGGTGCTGCGCCGCCTGTCGCTGGCGGGGGAAGCCATGAGCCACGCCGCCATTCCCGGTATTGCTGTGGCGTATTCGATTGCCGGACTGTCGGTGTTGTCCATGACCTTGGGCGGCTTGATTGCGGGGTTGAGTGTGGCGCTGCTGTCGACGGTTTTGGCGCGGGTTACTTTGCTGCGTGAAGACGCGAACATGGCAACGCTGTATTTGCTGGCGCTGGCGGGGGGGATCTTTTTGCTCTCCGTGCGCGGGACGGCGGTGAACCTCGAATCCTTCCTGTTTGGCAACATTTTGGGGCTGCGGGCCTCCACGCTGATTCTGATCGGTGCGACCACGACGGTGACGCTGCTGGTCATGGCCCTGATCCTGCGCCCCCTGATCCTGCAAACCGTCGATCCGGTTTTTGCCCGCTCCCAATCTAAGCACACCTGGCTGATCAGTGCGGTCTTTATGGTGTTGGTTGTGCTGAATCTGATCGCTGGCTTTCGTGCGCTTGGCACGCTGATGGCGGTTGGCTTGATGATCGTTCCGGCGACCGCAGCGCGCTACTGGGTCGATGCCGTGACGCCGATGCTGGGGCTGGCGTTCTGCTTTGGGGCGGGCAGCGGTTTGCTTGGTTTGGCTCTTTCTTACTGGCTGTCAAACGTGCCCTCAGGCCCGAGCATCGTCTTGGTCTGTGGGGCAGTGTTTGTGGTCAGCCTGCTCTTTGGTCGCAATGGCCTAAACGTGTTGGCGCGCCGCGCCTGATCCTGCTGGAGATTTTCCGACCATGCGTCCCCTGCTTTTACCGCTTCTCGCTCTCTTACTCACGACGGGATCACTGTCTGCTGCAGACCCGATCAAGGCAACCGCGAGCTTCTCCATTCTGGCCGATATCGTCGAGCGGGTTGGGGGTGATCGGGTCGTTGTTTCCAGCATCGTCGGACCCGATAGCGATGCACACACCTACAGCCCAACCGTTGGCGATGCCCGGTCTGTGGCCAAGGCCGATATTGTGTTCATCAACGGCCTGGGGTTTGAAGGCTGGATCGGCGACCTCATCGCCGCCTCAGGCAACGATGCGCCCGTGATCACGGTCACGCGCGACATCGAACCCTTGCTGATCGACGGTGAAGCCGACCCCCACGCGTGGAACGATTTGACCAATGGGGTCGCCTATGCGGCCGCAATCAAAGAAGGCTTGAGCGCACTGGACCCCGACAACGCGGCTGTTTACGCGGCCAACCAGCACGCTTTCGCCAAGGAGATCGACGAGCTGCTTGCCCGGGTCCAGCCACGCTTTGCCGCCCTGCCCCAGAACCAGCGCAGCGTGGTCACCGCCCACGATGCCTTTGGCTACTTCGAAGCGCAGTTCGGCTTGCGGTTCTTAGCGCCCGTGGGCATGAACACAGACGCTGAACCCTCTGCGCGCGGTCTGGCGCAGCTGATCCGCCAAATCAAAGCGGAAGACATTGGCGGCTTGTTTGTCGAAAACATCACCAACCCGGACTTGGTCGCGCAAATCGCTGAGGAAACCGGCCTGGACATCGGGGGGCGGCTGTACTCTGACGCGCTGTCGGCCCAAGGCGGCCCGGCAACCTCCTACCTCGCCATGATGCACCATAACATCGCGACACTGCTTTCAACGCTCAGTCGTCCCTGAACCGGGAAAGCGCAGGCGGTATCACGCGGCGGAGCTGGCTTTTGAGCGAGGCCCCATCACGGGTTGAGCCCGCGTCAGTTCTTTAGCCGAACAAAGCCAACCGAAGCCTCCGGCTGTAGCCAACTTGCACTTTGGCACTGCGCCCTGACAAGGTGAGGCCAATTAGAACGTCAACCCGTTGTTTCTACTCATGATTTTTTGTTGGGATGACAGCGATGAAACTCCGGCCCAAAATAAGGCAACAATTTCAAGGGTATTTCTGCAACAGAGTGTGGAAAACTCGCATAAGAAATGGTTTTTGATACCCTTAATTCAAATCAATGCCTTTAATTACAAATGTCAAAACACGAATTTGACTGATGCGATGCAATTTATCGCTGAATAAAGCGCGATCCGTTTTGAGCCTGAAGTTTTCTTCGTTGGATTCGCAGCTTTAGAAAAATGAAAAGTGGGTGTCTCCGGAGGTGTGTCTCTCTCCTCCCTTCCTCCCCCAAGGCACTTTCGGGGGCACCACTTTCATCGATGATGTTCCTCCCATAACACCTGATCTGAGGAGCCCAAGAGACGCGCTTGGGTTCCCCTTTTTTGATGGTCCGTTCATCACAGGGTGGCGCCCCGCTGTTTCAACCCGCTTCGCGGCTTTCAACACCGCAACGCGCAAGGGGCTCGGCGACCCTGTCGCCGGTCGGCTATCGCCTCCGGTTTGGTGCCTTGACGGGCGATTGGCGGGCTGGCGCTGGCAGCGGGGTTTCAAGGCGGCGCTGAAAAGCAGGCTCTCTCGTCATGGATGAATTTTGGCTTCACGCGAGCGCGTCGGCGACCCTGTCGCCGGTCGGCTCTCGCCTCCAGAAACAGAAAAGCCTCCCGCCCCTTTTTCGCGGGCGAGAGGCTTTCAACAGCGTTTCCGCTGGTTTTACGCCTGATCTTGCTTGTCGTAGAGGATGTCCGCGAGGAACTCTTTCAAGCGTTCAGACTTCGGCTTTTCGAAGAACTCGATCGGCGGTGCGACTTCCACGATCTGGCCTTGGTCCATGAAGATCACCCGGTCGGCAACTTTCTTGGCAAAACCCATCTCGTGGGTCACCACCAGCATGGTCATGCCCTCATCAGCGAGTTCGATCATGGTGTCCAACACCTCCTTGATCATCTCAGGATCAAGCGCTGACGTCGGTTCGTCGAACAGCATGACCTTTGGCTGCATACACAGCGAGCGGGCAATGGCCACACGCTGCTGCTGGCCACCGGAAAGCTGGCCCGGGTACTTGTTGGCCTGCTCCGGAATGCGGACACGCTCCAGATAGTACATGGCCCGGTCAACCGCTTCCTTGCGCGGCATCTTGCGCACCCACATGGGCGCCAAGATGCAGTTTTCCAGAATGGTCAGGTGCGGGAACAGGTTGAAGTGCTGGAAGACCATGCCGACTTCACGGCGGATGGCTTCGATCTGTTCCAGGTTGTTGGTCAGCTCCACACCATCCACGACAATCTTGCCGCGCTGGTGTTCTTCCAGCCGGTTGATGCAGCGGATGAGGGTGGATTTGCCCGAGCCCGAAGGCCCGGCAATCACGATACGTTCCTTGGGCTTAACCGTCAGGTCAATGTCCTTGAGAACGTGGAATGTGCCGTACCATTTATTCAGGCCGGAGATGCTTACGATGTTTTCCATGATGCAACTCTCTATCGCTGCTTAAGAATGCCGAACCGCTCTTCAAGCCACATGGAGTAGCGGGAGAGGCCAAACATAAAGATGAAGAAGAAAATGGCGACGTAGATCAAACCCTCAGTCAGGGTCTGGTTCCACTCAACCTTGGTGACAATTTTGTTCCGCATGACGGTCAGGACGTCGAGCAGGCCAATCACAATCACCAACGTCGTATCCTTGAACAAGCCAATCAGCGTGTTCACGATCGCCGGAATAACAGTACGGGTTGCTTGCGGTACAATGATCAGGTTGGTTTCCTGCCAGTAGGACAGACCCAGCGACTGCGCCGCCTCGTACTGACCTTTGGGGATGGCCTGAAGACCACCACGGATCACCTCGGCCATGTAGGCCGTCCCAAACAGACACACAGCCACCAAAGTCGCGACAAGCGGCTGTGGCTGGAACTGGATGGGCAGGATCAGCGGCAGGACGAACACGGACATGATCAGAATGGTAATGAGCGGCACGCCGCGCATCCCTTCGATAAAGCCAGTGGACAGATACCGCACCACGGGCAAGGTCGATTGACGCCCCAGCGCCAGCAGAATACCCGCTCGCATCGCAAAGGCTGAACCGACCAGGCCCAGGATCATCGTAATCAGAATGCCGCCCCACGTATTCTCAACAGGGACATGGGTTAGGAAGACGATGTTGCCCGGTGCGTGATCGCCCCGGCTTTCCGCCAAGTCCGTCGCGTTGATCCGGTCATCGGCGTTTAAGTCGTCCTGCGCATCAACCACACCATCGCGGTTCATGTCATAGATCGGGTTGTCTGCAATCTCGGCCCACGCAGCGTCCTGCTGCGCTTGGGTGACCCCAATCGACGCCGGATCACGGGTCATGAGAGCATTGAACGTGACCGCTTTCGGCAAGCGCCCAAGCTCGTTGTGTGCGCCGTATTTGGCCTCAAGATCCTCTTGCGCCAGCTTTTCGATGGGATCAGCGGTCAGATCCAGCAGCCCGCGCTTGTGCTCGAAATGCGGGTTGTTGATAACCGTGCCCCAAATGGCAATCACGATGGCAAAACCAGCAACAAACTGCAGGAACCGCAGGAACGGTCGCGCTACGCGGCCAAAGCGGGTTTGCGCAATGACAAGGCCCAGAACAATCAGCAGGACCAAAGCCCCAATCGCAATCAGCAAACGCCCCGTTTCCGATGACGTGATGCTGGTGAAGGTCGCCGACAGCCCATAGAAGGTGCGGCCAAAGCCCGGTGGCAAGATCTCAGCGACTTCACCGGTGGACAGACGGACACTCCACTGGCCCACAAACTCAAGGCTCTGCCCTTCGACCCACTGGCCATCACGACGGGACAGCCGCAAGCCGACTTCGGCCAAGGCATCATCCATCTGCTGCTGCGTCATCTCTTCGACGGCAATATTTGGATAGGCCCCCTGTATCGGTTCGAAGTGCGACAGCTTGAGCGCTGCACCGGAGAGGACAAAGAACGCCACAAAGGGGAACAGGCCCGTCGAGATGCCCAAAACCATGCCAATGGAGCCTTCGCGCAAGCGAGGAACCATCACAAAGGCCAGCACAGGGATCAGCAGCAGCGCCACCAAAATAGGCCGCCACAGCTGGTCTCGGTCATAGGCGTTGACCAGCAGCTGCCAGTAGTTCTTTTTGAAGACCGCGTGACAGGCGCCGCTGTTGGATTTGCCCCAGTCCACAAACGGCTGGAGTTGATCCACACCCTGTTGCGCCGCATCGAGGTTGCCGGTTTTCAGTGACGAGGCAATCATCGCGCCGGCTGCGGCCCAATCGATTTGATCCGGCCCATCCACGAAGAAACGCTCGGCGTCCGGGTGGACCGTATCGCCCTCGAATGCCTTTTTCAGACGGGCATCGCGGGTGCGGTCGGGTGCTTCCCCAACGCCACCGGCTTCAATCCACTCCACAATCGCCGCTTTCCGCGCCGCCTGTGCGGCGTCGAATTTAGCAATTTCACCCTTGTTGAACGCAACGTTGGCTTCGTTCTTCAGAATGTCCGCGTAAGATTTCGGAATATCCTTGGACGCCAAATTCGCCAAGTTGTTGACGAAGGCCTTGAAGCGGCGATCCTCGAAGGCACTGCCCTCTTGCCCGCTGATGCGGTCCAGACGACGCTGCTCGGTCCGAAGGGAGCCCAAACGCTCCTCCAGCAATGTTGCCTGTGTCGCCATGCGGCAGGCTTGCTGGGTTTCACCGTGAACGGTGCTGGTCAGGAAAAACCAGCTCACAAAGGCCCAAATGACCCAAGCGAACAACGCCACAATAATGACGGTTGCGACGCTGTTGACCGGACCGGAAAACAGGTTTTCGCGCAGCCATTTTACAGGGCCAGTGTTACCCGGAGGCGGTGCCTGCTCTGGCAGGTACTCGTCCAAGCGACGGAAAAAAGTCTCGTTTGACATGCGTGTCTCTCCCCTGCCTTAGCGTTCGACCAGCTTCACGCGCTCGTTGATGGTGTTCATCACGGCGGAGATCAGCAGGGAGTTGGTGAGATAGGCCAGCATGATGATCGCGGTAATCTCGATCGCGTGGCCCTTCTGGTTCAGGATGGTTCCGTGGAAAATCGAGGTGATCTCCGGGAACGAGATAATCGCGGCAAGCGAGCTGTTCTTCATCAGGTTCATGTACTGAGAATTCAGCGGCGGGATGATGACCCGCAGCGCCTGCGGAATGACAATCAGGTTGGTGATGTGGCTCTGTTTCATGCCCACCGACCGCGCTGCTTCCGTCTGGCCCTTATCGACGGCCTGAATACCGGCGCGCACTGTTTCCGCGATGAAGGCCGAGGTGTAGATGGCCAAAGCGGCGACAAGGATCCAGAAGCCGTTGACGATCTGCAACCCCCCTGAGTTCGCCGTATAGCGCCCGAACTTGTTCGGCTCCGGCACGGAAACGCCAATCGGCCCGCCGAGCACGACGAAAATAGCGCTGACCACCACGATGAAAATCGCAGCCTTGGCCAGCAACGTCGCCGGACGCTCGCCGGTGCGGTTCTGTATATCTTGCGCCCGAATGTCGAGCAGCGTGGCAAGGCAGTTGGCGATCATCAAGCCGATCAAGAACACCCAGAACATGGTCCATGAGGTCATGGGCGGAATGGAGGTTTCGATCATCAGCGCGTAAACCAGCAGAACAATCCCCGCGACGGTGCGGAAGATGATGCCGATCGACTTGATACCCGGCGCGTCGGTTGCGCGCTCGCGGGCTTCGATGCGGTTGGAAATGGTAAATGCGGCGAGGAACAGCGCCACCCAAATCAGGATGTAAAACGCGGTCGCGGCAAAAACGACAGAACTCGCAATACCAAGGGCCATGTTTGCGCCGAACAGAAGCAGGACGACGACCGTCACAGCCAGCAAGCCCAGCCACACATAAAGCGTATCGATTTCGCGATCGTTGAACGCGCGCATCATGTCCTGGCGGCGGTTCAAGACAATCAGAGCAGCCGCCCCGATCCCAAACGCAATCAACAGGCCCACCAAAGGCGCGCCCATGACACTGGTTTCCAAGCCGACCGTTTTAAACGGTTGCCAGTCAAACGGCGCAAAGCCCAACCAGGTGCCGGCGCCCATACCATCGCCAAACTTCAAAGCGGGCAGGATGATCTTTTCGTTCGATATGGACAATCCCAGCGGGCCCGAAATGGGGGCTGAGGCCACGATATTGGGCAACGTCAGCGCGAGTGCAAAAGCAAACAGCAGCCAAACGGCCAAAGGAATGTTTCTCAGAATCTCAACATAAACCGTCGCAGCGCGCGCGATCAGCCAGTTGTTCGACAGGCGGGCCAAACCCATGACAAAGCCCAAAACCGTCGCCGCGAAGATACCAATCAGCGATACGATGATCGTGTTGATGTACCCCAACGCGAGGAAACGGAATACGAGGTCGTTGTTCTTCAGCGGGATCGGGAAGAACGGCGACGGATCGTAACTGCCCGGCGTGGCCATGAAGCCAAGTCCGAAGTTACCAGAGCGACGCAGCAGGTTCACCTGCGCGTTGTTTACAAAATAGACGACGGCAAAAACGATCAGTCCGACGATAAACGTCTGAACCAGAATGTTCCTCAGCCACCGGGTCGCGAAAATGTTTCGCGTGCCGCCAGAGCCGGAAGAAACGGCGTTGCCGTCAGCGGACATGTTAGAAGTTGTCATGTTGCTGGCAGTTACGTTGTGAGTGGGTTTCAATGCCCAGTATGGGCCAAGTGTCGGTGCATAAACGACGGAGCGAATTTGTCCACCGTGGATAAAAAAATAGGGCGCCTGCCATAAGGTAGGCGCCCTGTCTCAGGTCTCTTTAAAGGAGATCCGAGTTAGCAAGGCTTTGCTTGCTTCGGTCCTAGCGGAACGGAGGAGCGTACAGGATGCCGCCATCAGTCCACAGAGCGTTCAGACCGCGGTCGAGACCAACAGCGGTTTCTGGGCCTACGTTGCGAGCGAAGGACTCACCGTAGTTACCAACCTGAGACAAAGAGTTCAGGAACGCGTCGTCAGCGAGACCGAGCATGGAGCCGTAGCCGCCTTCAACACCGAGAAGACGCTTTACGCCAGCAGATGCATCAGCATCAGCAGCCATAGCAGCAGCGTTGTCGGAGGTGATGCCAAGCTCTTCAGCAATGATCATAGCGTTGAGGGTCCAACGTACGATGTCGCCCCATACGTCGTCGCCCTGACGGGTCACTGGGCCCAATGGCTCCTTGGACACGATTTCTGGCAGGATCAGGTGCGCAGAAGGATCTGGGAACGTGGTACGGTTAGCAGCGAGACCGGAAGCGTCAGTTGTGTAAACGTCACACAGACCAGCAAGGTAAGCTTCGTTGGTTTCAGCAGCGGTGGTTACAACGTATGGCGTGTAAGAAATGCCGTTGTCCGCGAAGAAGTCTGCGAGGTTCAGCTCGGTGGTTGTACCGGTCTGTACACAAACAGTTGCGCCGTCGAGATCAGCAGCAGAAGAAACGCCCAAGGATGTTGGGACCATGAAGCCCTGACCATCGTAGTAGTTCACGCCCTGGAAAGACAGGCCGAGGTCTACGTCACGGGAGAAGGTCCACGTGGTGTTACGGGACAGCAGGTCATATTCGCCAGCGTTCAGCTTGTTGAAGCGCTCGGAAGAGTTCACTGGGAAGTACGCAACCTTGTCAGCGTCGCCGAAGATTGCTGCGCCTACGGAGCGACAAACGTCAACGTCGAGACCGGACCAGGAGCCATCGTCTGCTTGCTCAGCAAAACCAGGTACGCCGATGTTTACGCCACAGTTCAATACACCGCGAGCGATGGTGTCGGACAGGGTATCAGCCTGTACGCCACCGGCAAACGCAACTGCACCAGCAGCTGCAACAAATGCCAACTTTTTCATTTTGGATTCTCTCCACATAGGGTTCGACCAATCAGCGGCTTCCTCCCCCCTAACGGTTGGAAACAGAGCAACGGCATTCGCCACATGCAACGCAGATCGGCTACGGGCGGAAACTTAGTCGCACCCCTACGACACGCAAGCCTCATTTCAACATTTGCTCAGTTTTTTTGCGCATTCGCTCCGAATTGCTGTGGATAAGGCAACTTTGAGCGAAATTCCTTAACAGGCTAACAATTTTCCGCGCATAATCCCCAGAAGACGATTCGTTTGCATCGGAAGGCTCATGAAATAAATTATTCAAAGTATTGTTTAAAATAGAGTTTTTATTTCTAAACCGCGCGCCCTAAGTAGTGAAAACGTCTAAATCCGCCCGATTCTTTGCCGTCCAAAATTTTTCAGGCTTGTTTGGATATTTTGCAACTTTTGGCATACGTTCGTCGCATGATTGTGCAAAACGACTCAGAATTCAGCTTGCTCTGACCCGCCGGTTGAAGGATCACACGGATATTTTCGCTCGCAGGTAGGGTACGATTCTTGAAAGACGAAACGAAACTCGTTCACGGTCATCGCGGTCCAAAAATGGAACGCCTGGATGTCCGCACCGTTAACCCATCGATCCAGCGTGGTTCGACCTATCTCTACGATAGCATCGATCACCTGCGCGAGGCCAAAGCCAAGGCCGTGGACTTGGGCATCGCCTCCTACGGGATCGGCGGCGGTGACATTACGCTGCACTTCCAAGACGCCTTCTGCGCGATTGAGAACGGCTTTCGCGGGGTTGCGGTTAACTCCGGATTGCTGGCCTGCACGCTCCCGCTGATGGCCTTGCTCCAGCACGGCGACCATTTGTTGATGGTTGATAGCGTCTATGGCCCTGTCCGCACGTTCTGCGATGGTTACTTGCCGCGCATGGGGGTGAGCGTGACGTACTACGACCCGCTTGCAACGCTGGACGAGCTGGATGCGCTGACAACCGACACGACGCGGGTGGTGTACCTCGAAACCCCCGGCTCATTGACGTTTGAGATGCAGGATATCCCCGCCATCGCCGCGTGGGCGCAGGATCGTGGGATCCGCACCATCATCGACAACACGTGGGCCACGGGGCTTTACTTCAAGCCGCTGGATCACGGTATCGATATCTCCACCCACGCCGCGACCAAGTACATGTGCGGGCATTCGGACGTGATTTCCGGCGCCATTGTCTGCAACAAAGAAACCGCCCTCGCCGTCGAGGCCACCCGCGACCAGTTGGGTTTGGCCATGCCGCCCGATGAAGCCTATCTTGGCCTGCGCGGCTTGCGCACCATGGCGGTTCGCTTGCCCGTTCATTGGCAAAACGGCCTCAAGCTCGCGTCTTACCTCGCGGGGCGAGAAGAAGTGTCCAACGTCCTGCACCCCGCCATGGAGCAAGACCCCGGTTACGCCATTTGGTCACGCGATTTCACCGGCGCCTCGGGCCTGTTTTCGGTGGTCATGCGCAGCGATCTCAGCTGGGAGCAACTCAACGTGTTTTTGGGCGCGCTCAAGCTTTATGGCTTGGGCTACAGTTGGGGTGGCTTTGAAAGCCTTTGTGTGCTGCAAAGCCCTAAGACCGTCCGCACCGGCAGCCAATGGCCGCGACCGGGCATTGGCGCAGGGTACGTGCTGCGCTTTCATGCGGGTCTAGAGGACGCCGACGACCTGATCGACGATGTCGAGCAGGCCTTTACCGCCATGAAAAAGGCTTGAGACATGGACCTTCGCCCTGACGCCATCGACGCATTGCTCAACGAAGTCACGTTTAACAGCGACGGTTTGGTTGCCGCCATTGCTCAGGACATTGAAAACGGCGATGTTCTGATGATGGCGTGGATGAACGCAGAAACACTGCGAGAAACCCTTGAAACAGGGCGGGCCTGCTACTGGTCGCGCAGCCGACAGGCGTTTTGGCGGAAGGGCGACACGTCCGGCCATCACCAGACCGTGCACGATCTGCGCATCGACTGCGACGGCGACACCATCGTGATGAAAATTTCTCAAGTCGGTGCGGCCTGTCATACCGGCGAGAGGACTTGTTTCTTTCGGTCAGTGAACGACTTTTAACGGGAGAACAGCAACCCTTTCGGACTGACACGGATTCCTATGACCCTGCCTGCTGACCACCCTCCCGTCAAATCCCCCAAAATCGGCGTGATTCTGATGAATCTTGGCACGCCAGATGCCCCTGATGCGCCCAGCCTCCGCCGCTACTTGGCGCAGTTTCTGTCGGATCAGCGCGTCGTCGATTACCCCGCTTGGCTCTGGCAACCGCTGTTGCGCGGGATCATCCTGCGCACGCGCCCGGCGAAGTCGGCCAAGCTCTACGCGAAAATTTGGGATTACGAGCGGGGTGATAGCCCCCTGCGCCTTATCCTCAGCGATCAAGTCGCGGCCATGCAGGAGCGTGTAGACCCCAGCGCGGAGCACGTGGTTTTCCGCGCCGGCATGCGCTACGGCAGTCCCAGCACAACGGACGTGTTGCATGAATTGCAGGACTTGGGGTGTCAGCAAATTGTTCTCGCCGCGCTCTATCCGCACTATGCGGGGGCGACCATGGCGACCGGTTACGACGAGGCCTTTGATTTCCTCAAGAAAGCCAACTGGCAACCCGCCATTCGAACCATGCCGTCCTATCAGGACGACCCGAAGTACATCGCGGCCTTGGCTGAATCGGTCGAGCAGCACCTCAAGGGGTTGGAATGGGAGCCGGATGTGATCGTCACGTCTTACCACGGCGTCCCCCAGCGCTATCTGACCGGCAAGGGCGACCCCTACCACTGCCAGTGTCACAAGACGACGCGCTTGCTCGGCGAAGCCCTGCCCCACCTTGCTGATAAGCTAAAGGTCACGTTCCAGTCGCGCTTTGGCCCGGAAAAGTGGCTTCAGCCCTATACGGACGAAACCATCGATAAATTGGGTGAAGAGGGCAAAAAGATTGCGGTCATAACGCCCGGATTCTCTGCGGACTGTCTGGAGACGCTCGACGAAATCGGCAACGAAGCGCATGAGGATTTCATGGAAGCCGGCGGCACGCATTTCACCTACATTCCTTGCCTCAATACTGAGCCTGCGCATCTGGAAATGCTGGAAAGCCTCGTTCGACGGGAACTTTCCGGTTGGTACCCGTTGCACGCTGACGCCTAAGCGCGCATATCTTGGATCATGAACGCTCGCGGCTCCCTTTTGACACGATACGCGCTCTTCCTGTTCAAACGGGAACTGAGCATCCTCAGCTATTTTCTCGTCCGCGGTCGGAAACGGCGGGTGTTGATGGGGCCGTACTGGCAAGCCTCGTTTCTGCCGGGGCTGCTGGGCCTGTTCTTTGTCGCCATGCGGCTGATCGGCATGGACGTCGGGCCTGCGGCAGCGGCGGTGCTGCTGTTCTGCGCGGGCGCGCTGGTCACAGAAGTCCTGCTGTACGAACAGAATAAGTTCACGTGGCCCATTTTCCAACGGATCATCGCACCGGATAAGTTCGGGCGCGCGGTGAAGGATCGGCTGGGTTACGATGGTTTTCCCGGTCGGGACGGCTGGCGCTCGGTCGAGGCGAGCGTGCCGGAGCAAGTGCGGCGGATTGTGCTCACGAGCCTGCAGCAAACGCGGCAGACGCCGCCATCGCTGCAAACCTATTTGATGCAAGCGCCGGAAGTAAAAGTCGCAGGCATCATGAGCGCGTTTACGGTCCTGATGATGTATGGCCCAGCGAGCAGTTCAGCCTTCACCGTGCCGGTCCTGTCCTTCCTGCTCGGCGTTGTTTTACGCCGGGTGAAGCAAGGTATTGATAGCGCGCTGGTTTGGCCGTACGTGGAAAACCTGATTGACTGGACTATGGTCAATTCACTGGCCGGTGGTCGCTACGAACGCGCCGAATTCAACTAAGCGCCCTCCCTCTTCACCTGCCCCCCCCCAAGACATGACATGGCATGACGAACGCAAAAGAGCCCGCAGACGGTAAAGTCTGCAGGCATCTTCGCATATATATCGTCGAAGGGCGGCGAGCGCGCTTAGAAGGTGATGGTTGCCATCAAACCAAACTCTTGGCCGTCAGAGGTTTTGAAGCCTCGGTTCATGCCAATTGCTGTGGCGTTATCCAAGGCCAACGTCGTGACGTTGTTGTAGTGCTTGAAGTAGCCGCCGATGGTAACGTTCTTGGTCGCTTGGAACTCTGCGCCGATGCTCAACGCCGTGCTGACCTCGGCTGAGGTTTCGAACACGCCGCCAATGCCTGCATCAAAGTAAGCTGGGCTGGTTGGCATGGTGGAACCGCTGAGACACTCGGATTCAAGACTGGAACAGCCCCACTCGGCGCTGGTCACGGCACGATCCATGTCAATCGACAGTTTGATCGCGTCGATTGCGGTGTAGGACACACCCAAGGAAGCAAACTGACGCTTCACGTCGGTCTCGTTGTCAACGGAGGAAAGCATCCAGTTGGATACCCGCTCTTGACCAAACGACAGACCCAATTCGATGTCGCCAAAGTCAACACCGCCCATTGCGGTCAAACCGTAATAGTCGTCGGCCAGCAATTCGAGAACGCCGTCATCGATGGGGCTGGTCACGCCCTCGACACCCACGGTGAAGTCGTAGCCTGCGAAACCAACATTGTATCGCAACTGACCCGAGAACCCTCGGTGATCCAAATCGTAGGCAACTTCTGCGTCCAGATCGCCAAAGTTCAGCGTGTAACCCACTTCATCGCCCACGAAGTCGTCGGCAAATTCGGTTGAGAACAGCTTGGTCGCAACACCTGAACCGCCAGCGGCAAGGCCGTCTGCGTAGCTGTACAGATCAGACCGTCCGCCGCCTTCGCGGTAGAACAGTGTTCCCAGATCGCTTTGAATAGCGAGCAAACCGCGCTCGAATTCAATCATGCCACCGGTTGCGTCCAGCGCCATATCCATCTGTCCGAGCCATGTCAGGCCAGCGACGTCAACGGATGCTGTCGTGTTCAGCTCACCACTGAGTGCGCGGCTGGAGCCGACAACGGCATCTGCGGCACCAAGATCGGCTGCGCCAGTCAACACGCCACCTGTGGTGTTCAAGGTATTAAAGATAGGGGAAGCGTCTCTATCGCTCCAGTTGAGGGTAACAGAACCGCCCAACATGACGTCCACATCGGCCATGGCTACGCCTGGCACGAGGAGGCAAGAGGCGGCAAATAGCACCTTTCGCATCGTAAAAACTCCGACAATATGAAATATGAACGAAAAAATTTTCGTTTTGAAATTACGTGGACCTTACGCGCCCTCTAAATCCATTTCAACCGGATTCGTGCATATTGTTCGGATTCGACAATTCCTCGGCGAAAGTGTGGTTTTTTGACCACAACTATCTGATTCACTTGGTTTTCTAGGGTGCTCCTATTCCCTGTTTTTCGGCCCATCCATTTTGCAGTCGCGATAACATTCACAATCTACTTCAAGAACAAAGCGTGACAATTATTCTGCCAAATATCTCATTTTCAGTGTTTTCCACTGCCAAAAGTCATATTTTTAGTTAATAGATAAATTTTAGGTAAATTTCTTTTTCTTCGGATCTTGGCAGGGCGGTTGCAGCGAACCGTGCAAACCAAACCAATGAGGAACTTGTTAGATGAGCCCAAAACTTATCTTCTCCGCTCTCGCCGTAACCGCTTCAAGCGTGGTTGCAGCCCATTCCGTATGGGCAGAGGGCTATGTGAAGTCACACGGAACCCCGACTTACAGCGAAGGCTGTCACGTCATCGTCCCCGGTAAGAGCTTGAAAGAAAGCTGTGCCCCGACGGGCGCTTATGGCACCGCACAGACCTATGGCGCGGCTTCGGCTTATGGCACCGCACAAACCTACGGCGCAGCGTCGGCCTATGGCACCGCGCAAACCTACGGCGCAGCGTCGGCGCAGGGCAGTGCAACGGCCTATCAGGCAGCACCGATTATCCAAGAAGGCCCGCGCCCCGTCATCCAGCAACAGGTACAGCAGGTGCAGGAAATTCGCATCCAGAAGGTTCCTGTCGTGAAGCGCGTCTATGAGCAGCGCATCGAAAAAGTGCCGGTGATCAAGCGCGTGGAAGAGGTTCAAATTCAAAAAATTCCCGTCGTGAAGCGCGTCTATGAAGAGCGGATCGAGAAAGTTCCGGTGGTTAAGCGCGTGGAAGTGCCAATCATCGAGCGTGTGCCAGTGGTCAAGCGCGTCTATGAACAGCGGATCGAGAAGGTTCCAGTGATCAAGCGCGTTGAGGAAGTCCAAATCCAGCGCGTTCCCGTGATTAAGCGCGTTGAGGTGCCGGTGATCCAAAAGGTCTACGTGCCGCAAGTGGTCAAAGTGCCTGTGCGAGTCGTCCAAGAAGTGCCGCAGATTGTTCCCGCTGGCGTCGCCGTTCAGCAGCAGGTGCCACAGGTCCAGCAGCAGTTTGTCCCCGTCCGCCAGCAAGCGGCGCAAGTGCATACTCAAGCAGTTCCCGTCCTAAACCAGCGCGCACACGTGCAGGTTCAGCCGGTTCCCGTTGTGGGTCAGCGCGCCGTGGTGCAGACCCAAGCGGTTCCGGTGCTACAGCAGCAGCCACAGGTTATCCGACAGGTGGTTCCCGTAACCCAGCAGCACGCTAACGTCGTTCGTACGCAAGTGAACGTGGGCGCGAATTGTGTGAACGGTTACGGCTGTGTGAATGCGGGTGGTTACTACGCTCAACCTCAGCCCGTGATGATGCCATCGGTTGTCCCGACACAAGCGCCAGCATCGTTTTACAGCAACCGGACCATTGTGAGCGGCGGCGCATCGAACTCAGGCGTCATCATGAACTATGATGCGCATGCGTCTGGTCGTTATGGTGCCGTGCAGCAACCAGCTGCGACCGGCTCTTTCGCCAATTTGATGTCGGCGGAGGGCGCTGGTGCTTCGACGCAATCGAGCCTGCAGTCTTCGTCTTACAACGCGACAACCACGTCTCAAGCCCTGACCAACGCTTCTGCGGCGGGAAAGACCACGACGACCGTGTCGGTAACGCCTGTTCCCGGCGACTTGGAAGAGAGCATTTTTGCTTCTTCCCAGAACGCCTATGGCACGTTGAACAACGATTACGCCTCTAGCATGGGCAGCAACACCTACGTCACCAACGGCTACTCAACGTCGGGACAGGCTGCTTCGAGCTTTGTGCAGGGTGGCAGTGTGCAGGCGTTTTCGCAGTACTAACGTGAGAGGATTCTCACAGAGTAACGTGAGAGGATTCTCACAAACAACCGTGAGAGGGTTCTCACAAACAAACGTGAGAGGGTTCTCACAAACAAACGTGATTGGGTTCCGGCGGGTTTCTGCTGGCACCCCGTCAAACTCAAGTTCGCGGCGCGACGTGCGACTGTGAATTTGTCATTCCGTTGCACTTTCTGTGCTGGAAAGGGGTAACGGACTGAAGGCCGCTGCTTTGATTTTTGGGCTCGGGCAGCGGCCTCTTTTCTTCCAAAGAGCCTTCGTCGCTAGATGGCGTTCCCGCGCAGGGGACGTTCCATCAAGCCTCGGCTGTCCCCTGGCTCCCAAATAAAGGCCAAGGGGCCGTCGTACCAGCCCGGCACCTGCCCATAGAGATTTTCGCGCTCGGTGTAGAACAGCGGCTTGCAATGGGTTCCGGCTGGGTAGGTCCAGCAAACCTCGTCTTCTTCGATTTGCCAGAAGCCACTGTTGGCGCTCTCCTCGCCTTTCCATCCATTGATCGTGCCGCCGTTTTCCCTATGCAGCTCTTGTTCCTCGCCTTGCGGGTGCAGGAAGATCAGGGTGTTGCCGGCGATCAAATCGCGCAGTTCCTCACCATCGAGTTGACGGGTCAGAAAGTACCGCTCGCCTTCATAAACGACAGACAAGCGGTTTTCGGCTTCTTCATCCTGCCCAGCGGCGAGCCCCAGCGATGCGAGTCCAAGGGATGCGAGCCCGAGCGATGCCCCAAGGACAAGCGCAGCCGCGCCCAATGAACGCGCAGCGTGCGCGGTGGTGGGGAAAGGAAACGTCTTCATGGTTGCGTGTTACTCCAGCGTGAAGAGTTGCGGTCCGCCCTTGTCGTCGATCGCGCGATCGGCTTCGTTCGGGTTTTCCTTGGGCGCCACTTCGGGTTTGGACGGGTTGAGGGGGCGCCGCTGATTCAAATCCTGACTCTGTGTTACCAGCCAATGGACCTTGCGGTTGGCAAGCCCAAGGGGGTCACCGATCTCGAACCGCGCCGCCATCAGCGGCTTGTCGGGGCCCAGCGGAACGGCGAACAAATCCCCACGCTCCGTCGGCCAGATCCGGCGGCAAAAAGGGCCGTTGTAGGTCCAGCAAATCCGCTGGTCGATAATCTGCCACGCCCCGGCGACCACCACGGTGCTGTTTTCATTCCACCGCAAAACGTAGCCATCAAAGGTGTGGTACTCCCACTGTGTCGTGCCATCTTCACGGTAGTAGACCCACGTCACACCCGGCATCATCAGCTTCATTTGAGCGGTGTTGAGCGGCTTGCCTGTCAGCGGATAGACCTGCCCCTCGTAGGTGACCGTGTTGGGCAACGTGTAGGTGCTTTCGGTCTGAACCTGTTGCTCGCGATCGGCAGCAAGCCCCACTGCTTCGTCCACGGCAAAGGCCGTTTTTGTCGTTACCAACACAAAAAGCACAGTTGTCAGACATCGAAAAAGCAGCATGGTATCCAAGTCGTTGGGGGTTCGTTTGCAAATCTGGTCTTTAAATAGGGCAAGAGCGCGACGAGTGCATCACTCCATTCGACGTTCACGCAACAGATTGAGCTTTTGTGAACGGCGCGTTAGCGTTGTTCGGACACCGAGTTTTGTTTGCAGAGGACTGGACCTATGCCGCTTATCAATTCACTGGCTGAGCACTTGGACGACATTCGCGAATGGCGTCATGACATCCACGCCCACCCAGAGCTTCAATACGACGTTCACCGGACAGCCGGACTGGTCGCCGACAAGCTCAAGGAATTTGGACTGGATGAGGTTGTAACCGGCATCGGTCGCACCGGCGTGGTTGGTGTTATTCGCGGGAAAGGGAACAGCAGCGGGAAGACCGTTGGCCTGCGGGCGGACATGGACGCCCTGCCCATCCAAGAAATCCGCGACCTGCCGCACAAATCCCAGACGGACGGCAAAATGCACGCTTGCGGGCATGATGGTCACACGGCGATGCTGCTCGGCGCAGCGCGGCATTTGGCGGAAAATCGCGATTTTGACGGCACCGTTGTGGTGATCTTCCAACCCGCTGAAGAAGGCGGCGCAGGCGGCAAAGCGATGGTTGATGACGGCATGATGGAGCGTTTCGGCATTCAGGAAGTCTACGGCATGCACAACGTACCGGGCATGCCGGTTGGCACGTTTGCCAGCAAAGTTGGCCCCCTGATGGCCGCAGCCGACCACATCGAAATCACCATCGAAGGCAAGGGCGCGCACGCCGCGATGCCGCACAACGGCATTGATACGGTGGTTGTCGCCTCAGCGGTGGTGCAGGCGTTGCAGTCTATCGTCGCCCGCAACGTTGATCCCTTGGATCAGGCGGTGATCTCGGTCACGCAAATCCACGCAGGCGATGCGTTCAACGTGATTCCACAAGTCGCTGAGCTGGCCGGAACGGTTCGAACCTTCTTGCCCGAAACCCGTGATATGGCGGAGCGGCGGATCGCGGAAGTCTGTGCTGGGGTCGCGGCGGCTTATGGCGCAACCATCACGCCAACCTACACCCGCAACTATCCGGCAACCGTCAACCACGCTGACCAAACCGGCTTTGCGCTGGACGTTGCCGCCGACATTGTGGGCGAAAACGCGGTTCAGCGGGATATGGAAGGCATGATGGGCGGGGAAGATTTCTCGTTCATGCTGCTCGAACGGCCCGGCAATTTTATCTTTGTCGGCAACGGCGACACGGCGGGGCTGCATCACCCCGAGTACGACTTTAACGACGACGCGATTCCCTATGGCTGCTCTTACTGGATTTCGCTGGTTGAGCGGGCCATGCCGCTGACGGCCTAATCGCCCGGTGATGGATCGCCGCCCAGTTCATCTGCAACAATGAACAACGGGCGGCGCTTTTGCTCCATAAACAGCCGTCCGAGGTATTCGCCAACCAGACCAATGCACAGCAGCTGCACCGACTGGAAAAACAGGAAAATCATCGCCAAACTGGCCCAACCGCGCACCGCGGACCCGGCCACCACGCTTGCCAGCACGTAGACCAAAAGCCCCAGCGCCAGCCCAATCGACAGCCCAGCCAGCGCCAGACACAGCCGCAGCGGGGCCATGGAAAAACCGGTGATGGCGTCGGCGGCGAAACTGAACATGCGGCGCAGCGGGTACCCGGTTTGCCCGGTCCCACGGGACTCACGACGATAGTCGTAAGGCACCTGTGTTCCGCCCAACCATGCAATCATCCCGCGCAGATAGCGCTGCTGCTCTGGCATGGCATTGAGGTGAGCCACAATCCGACCCGACAGCAGGCGAAAATCGCCGGTGTCAGCGGGAATATCCGTCGAAGAAAGCCAGCGCAGCACGCGGTAAAACAGCCGCGCAGACGCCTTCTTGAACCAACTTTCGCCAGCGCGTTCCAACCGGCGACCATAGACGACATCGGCGTGATGGGCGTCCATGAGCGCCAGCATGGGGCCAAGGGCTTCGGGGGGATCTTGCAAGTCGGCATCGATCAGCAACACGCGCGCGCCTCGGGCGCGAGACAAACCAGCACTCAGGGCGCGCTGATGCCCAAAATTCCGGGAAAGTCGCAGGGCGCGCAGGTGCGGATTGCTGGCGCGTGCTTGGACCATACGGGCCCAAGTCTGGTCCGTCGAACCGTCATCCACCAGCACGATTTCGTACGACAGGCCCGTGGTCTCTGCGGCTGCGATCATGCGCGCTAAAAACGCGTCGAGACCTGCCGCCTCGTTCAGGCACGGCGCGACGATCGACAAAGCGGGGGCTTGCGACATCGGGTGAGCGGTGGTTTCAGGGTGCTGTACTGTCATCCTCGTCCCATAGCCCCCACTGCCGCGCAGCGCCAGCCCAGCGCCACGCATCGCGAACCATTTCGGGCAATTCACGCTCTGCTTTCCAGCCAATCGCGCGCTCGGCTGCGCGGGGGTCGGCGAGCAAAGTGGCCACGTCGCCCCCGCGTCGCGCACCCATTTCTTGCGGTACGGCCTGCCCCAACTCAGCCTCAAACGCGGTTACCACCTGCCGGACGGAATAGGGTGTGCCGGTGCCAAGGTTGAGCGCTGTGAAACGCTGTTCAAATGCGCCAGCCAACAGCGATTTCAGCGCCATGACGTGGGCTTTGGCCAGATCGACCACGTGGATATAATCCCGCACGCCGGTTCCGTCTGGCGTGTCGTAATCCTCGCCAAAGATGGTCAGGTGATCGCGCTTGCCGACCGCCACTTGAACGATGATGGGGAACAGGTTGTTGGGACGGTCCTTTGGATCTTCACCGATCAGCGCGCTATCGTGGGCGCCAGCAGGGTTAAAGTAGCGCAATGATAAGCCTTGGGTTTTGGCCTTTGGGGCGTTGGCGACGTCAGCAAGCACCTGTTCGATCATCGCCTTTGTCGCGCCATAGGGGTTTGTTGGCTGGACGGGCATGCCTTCGTGCAGCGGGAAAACCTTGACGTCGCCATAAACAGTAGCGGAGGAGGAAAACACGATCCCCCCGCCCCCTGCGCGCTCAAAAACGTCGAACAGCGCTACCGAGCCAGCAACGTTGTTGTCGTAATATTTCAGTGGTTCTTCGACCGACTCACCCACAGCCTTGAACGCGGCCAAGTGGATGAGGCCGTCGCACGGGGCTTGCGTCAGCACCGTTTCCATGGCCGCTCGATTGCGAATATCGACGTCGAAATGCGTCAGCGGTTGCTGGGTCAGACGCTCTAGCCGATCAAGCACCGAAGCGCGGGCGTTGGAGAGGTTATCGACGATGACGGGCTCGTAACCAGCCGCGCACAACTCAACCACCACGTGACTGCCAATGTAGCCCAAGCCGCCGGTGACGAGAATTTTCTGTGACATGGTGGCCGCGCCCTTTGCTGCCGTTGGATGGATCTTCTGCTTGAGGATTGTAGCAAACCCGCGGGGCAAATCTTCACGAAATCCGCGCCTTGATCGCGCTTATCGGCTTTTTTGCTGGCGAGCGCTCATGGGAAAACCGCCTCGATGGCGAAGGCTTTGCGGGCGCGGGCTTCGAGGCCGGGGGAGCAGTTGACCAGAACGGCCCCGCGCGCGGCTTGCCACACGGGCCAATCCTGCTGCGAATTTCCAGCGTAGACAAAGCCATCGGGGAACAGGGTCGACAAGCGGCGGGCTTTGGCCTCACCGGTGAGGTTGGTGGTGCCATCACTGGCAATGACGCTGTCGAAGTAGTCAAATTCTGCCCCGACCCGGCGCACGAACTCAAACGTCGATCCGCTGGCCAAAACCAACCTGCGATCCATGGCCCCCTGCTGATCCAACCAGCTTTCGAAATCAGCGTTCCATTTGAGATCATAGGCGTCAAAGTGCCGGAGCACCTGCTCGGCCAGCGCCTGTTTAGCAGCCGGACGGGGAAGGCGGAGGGCGCGTGCGGCTTTCCATGGGTTCAGCCACAGCGCCACGCGCAGCGACCACCACGACAAATCACCACGGTGCAAAGTACCGTCCAGATCAACCGCCAAGGGCAACCGATCTAGCCCTTCGCTCGTTCGAGACACATCGGCCATGCCTGTTTCCGGCTCTGTTGCGACACGAGGCAGGGTGACAGGCCCTGCGCACACTGATTAATATAAGCATGAATAGAGGAGAGCCAAACCACATGACTCAGATTTCCATGACCGTGAACGGAAAAGCCGTTTCTGCTGACGTTGAGGACCGGACTTTGCTGGTCAGTTTCATTCGGGAACACTTGGGCCTGACCGGAACCCACGTTGGTTGCGAAACCTCCCAATGCGGTGCGTGTACGGTGCACGTGGACGGTCAAGCGATGAAGTCCTGTTCGATGTTAGCGGTCATGGCTCAAGGGGCGGAAATCACCACGATCGAAGGCCTCGCGCCCAGCGCAGATACGCTTCACCCCGTTCAAGAAGCGTTTCGTGAGCACCATGGCTTGCAGTGCGGATTTTGTACGCCGGGCATGATTATGTCGGCGGCCGATATGATCCGCCGGTACGAAGGCAAGCTGGATGAGAAAACCATCCGCGAGCAACTTGAAGGCAATCTGTGTCGCTGCACAGGCTACCACAACATCGTCAAAGCCATCGAAGCGGCGGCTGAAACCATGGCTCAATCCGGTGAGACCCAGACGGCTTCGGCCTGATCCGAGGGGAAGGAATAAGATATGTACGACGTTTCCTATGCGCGTGTGAACGCGGTGCCTGCGGCGGTTGATGCCTTTTCCAAAGGCGATGATCCGAAATATATCGCGGGCGGTCAAACCCTGATCCCCACCATGAAGGCCCGCTTGGCGGCACCTTCGGAGCTGGTGGATGTCTCCAGAATCGAAGATTTGATTGGTATTTGCGAAGACGGTGACGTGGTGATTGTTGGCGCGTCCACGACCCATGCTGCGGTCAACGCCGATGCGCTAATGAACCAACGCATTCCAAGTGTTAGCGCGCTGGCTGGTCAAATTGGCGACCCCATGGTGCGCCACCGCGGAACAATGGGCGGCTCGGTTGCCAACAATGACCCTTCGGCGGACTATCCCGCTGCTGTGCTTGCGCTCGGCGCGACTGTGCGAACAGACCGCCGTGATATCCTCGCCGACGATTTCTTTGTTGATATGTTTGAAACGGCGCTGGAAGAAGACGAGCTGGTCACAGCCATTGCCTTTCCCGTCCCAAAACGCGCGGCCTATGCCAAGTTTCCGAACCCCGCTTCACGCTATGCTATGGTTGGGGTGATGGTGGCTGAATTGGCCGATGGCGCCATTCGCGTTGCCGTCACGGGCGCAGGGTCCAGTGGTGTGTTCCGGTGGACCGCCGCAGAAAAGGCGCTGGCCGGATCCATGGACGCTCAGGCATTGGACGGGTTGAGCGTTGATGCTGACGACATGCTCGAAGACCTCCACGGCTCCGGCGAATATCGGGCCCACCTTATTTCCGTCATGACACGCCGGGCGGTGTTGGCGCTCTAGCGCCTGCCGCCACGGGCCGCGGCTTCCGCTTGAGCGCTCAAGGCTGCGCTTCCAGCGTTGGTTGTGATTCGCTGGTGTGAGACAGCCCGCCCTTTCGCACTCAAGGCTTGCATGTCGAGGCGATGACAAAGCCCTGTTTGCGTTGTATTGGGCTATTGAAAAGCAGAACAACCTTTAGCGCAGGATCAAACCGCATGAGCACTTCGGCTGGCCCCAAAACCCTTTATGACAAAATCTGGGACAAGCACGTTGTTCGTCAAAACGACGACGGCACGCACCTGATCTACATTGACCGTCACCTCGTCCACGAAGTGACCTCGCCGCAAGCCTTTGAAGGGCTGGAGCTGGCAGGCCGCAAAGTGCGTCGTCCGGACCTGACCCTCGCGGTTCCGGATCACAACGTCCCCACGTCCGACCGAGCCGGTGGCATTGCCAACAAGGAAAGCCGGATTCAGGTCGAGACCCTGATGGAAAACTGCGCCAAAAATGATGTGCCGGTATACGGCATGAACGACCCGCGCCAGGGCATCGTTCACATCATCGGCCCAGAGCAAGGCTTCACCCTGCCCGGCACCACTGTTGTTTGCGGTGACTCCCACACCTCCACCCACGGCGCTTTCGGCGCTTTGGCGTTTGGGATTGGGACCAGCCAGGTTGAACACGTCTTGGCCACGCAAACCCTCGCTTTGGCGAAGTCGAAAAACATGCTGATCCAAGTCAACGGCGATTTGGGCTTTGGCGTGACCGCAAAAGACCTGATCCTTGCCATCATCGGCAAAATCGGCACCGCTGGCGGTACGGGCTATGTCATGGAATACGCCGGTGAAGCGGTCCGTGCGCTGTCGGTCGAAGGTCGGATGACCATGTGCAACATGTCCATCGAAGCCGGCGCACGCGCCGGGCTGATCGCGCCGGATGAGAAGACCTTTGAGTTCTTCAAAGGCCGCCCACTCGCCCCCCAAGGCGAAGCATGGGACGCTGCGGTGGCATACTGGTCCACGCTGCACACCGATACCGGCGCGCACTACGACAAGACCGTTACGCTCGATACCGCTGACATCCCGCCGATGGTCACTTGGGGCACCTCCCCCGAGGACGTGGCGCCGATTACCGGCACCGTGCCGCACCCCGATGATTTCGACGATGACAACAAGCGCGAAGCGGCGGCTCGGAGCCTTGAATACATGGGCCTGACCGCTGGTGAGCCGATGAGCAACGTCGCGGTTGATACGGTTTTTCTGGGTTCTTGCACCAATGGCCGGATCGAAGATTTGCGCGCTGCGGCAGAAATCGCCAAAGGCAAAAAGGTCAAAGACGGCGTTCGCGCGATGGTGGTTCCGGGCTCTGGCCTGGTCAAAGCACAGGCCGAAGAAGAAGGCCTTGCGGCGATCTTCATCGAAGCGGGTTTCGATTGGCGCGAGCCGGGCTGTTCCATGTGTCTGGCCATGAATGACGACAAACTCACCGTGGGTGAGCGCGCGGCATCGACCTCAAACCGCAACTTTGAAGGCCGGCAGGGCCGTGGTGGCCGGACGCACTTGGTCTCCCCCGCCATGGCTGCGGCCGCTGCGATCACCGGTCACTTGACCGACGTCCGCGACTTCTAAGCCAACCCACCGCACAAGAAAAAGGATCAAGCCCCATGGATAAGCTTCGTTCGCACAGCGGTGTGGCCGCGCCGCTCAATCTGGTCAACGTCGATACCGACATGATCATCCCCAAGCAGTTCCTCAAAACCATCAAACGCACGGGCTTGTCAGAAGGCTTGTTCGACGAGATGCGTCGCACGCCCGACGGTGAGGTGGTTGAAGGATTTGCGCTGAACCAGCCCCAATATAAAGACAGCTCCGTTTTGGTCGCTGGCGACAACTTTGGCTGTGGCTCATCGCGTGAGCACGCGCCTTGGGCTTTGGTGGACTGGGGCTTTCGCGTGATCATCGCGCCAAGCTTCGCTGACATTTTCTACAACAACTGCTTCAACAACTCGATCTTGCCCATCGCCTTGCCCCAAGAGCAGGTCGATAAGCTCATGCAAGACGCCAACCAAGCCTCCACCATCAGCGTCAACGTTGAAGCCCTGACCATTGAACGCCCCAATGGCGAAGTGATCCGTTTCACGTTGGACGAGGGTTTGCAGCGGCGCTTGCTAGAGGGCTTGGACCCGGTTGGCATGACGCTCGAACATGCCGAAGACATCACCACGTTTGAGACCTCAGACCGCGCTGACCGGCCCTGGGCTCATATGGCCGTTTAAGGATCTGTGTTGGAACAAAGGGGGTCGGCGACGGTGTCGCCGGTCGGCTACCGCCTCCCCTTTTTCCGCAAGACGATCAGGGGCTTTGCCCCTCGATCGGTCAAGGCCAAGCCGACTGCGTCGGTGCTGCGCAGCCTTGACCGATCACACCCTAGACTTCGCCAGTCAGGCAGAGGTTCAGGCGAGCTGAACCTCTGAGTCAAACAGAAGGTTTTTTGCGCCCCAGCGCCGCCGGTGATCGTTCAACTGAAATCGCGCGTGAAAAAGACGACCAAGAACACCAGCACCACTGTACCGGACACCAGCGTTGAAACGACGCGCGATTGCCGCGCGCCCCGTTTCTCCCACCAACGGCCCGGACGAATGCCATTGGCGACAAAAACAGCCTGAGCGGCGAGCTGTAAACCAGCGATGTTCAAGCCGAGCAATTGCAACGCGCCCCAAGCATCCATGATCCGCCCCTGCCCCAGCATGAGCCCAACCACGGTGGTTGGCGGTAAGATCGCCACAGCGACCATGACCCCGACAAGCGCCCCCGGCGTGCCCCGAGACGCGGCCAGCGCACCGGCGGCACCCGATGCGATGGCCACCAACAAACCGTCCAAGCCTACGCCCAGCCGGCTGGTGATTTCCTGTGTTTCGACGTCCAATGGAAACAAAACACCGGCGCCAAACGACAAGGCAAGGGCCAGACCGATGCCCGAGGATGCAGACATCAGGGAACGCCGGATCAGCGCGGCATCGCCCAATGTCGAGCCAAAGGCCAGCGCCAAAAGCGGCCCAAGCAAGGGGGCGATCACCATCGCGCCGATCACAACGGCAACAGAATCAGTCAGCAAACCCACAGCCGCGACCAACGTGGCCAAGACAACATAGGCGTAATAGCTCAGGGTCGGTTTGCCGCCGCTGGCGATGGTGGAATAGAGCACCTGGCGCGGGGTGCTGATCCGCTGGCGAAAGTCCTCAGCCTCGGACAGGGCTGGTTCTGGTTCCGTTGCGTCCACGGGCAGCAAGACAATCCGAGCTTTGGCGTCACTGGAGACAACCGCCGAGAGGGCATCGAGGATCCCTTGTTGGTCGCCTTGCTGGATCAACGCGCGCAGTGAACCGCGATCTGGTGGGCGAATGTCGTCCGCTTCGGGCGGGGCGCCGCCGTCTTCGTTGTGGGTATGCACAGCCCCGGTGAGCTGCCAGACATCCGTCACGCGACGCTGGTCCAGCACGTTGCGGCAGCGGGCCAACGTCTGGGTGTCCCCAACGATTTCGAGCATGCGCAGTGCCAAAATCTAGCCCTTCTGCGGGGTCATTGGCTTGGGGCGGACCAGCCGCCAGAAAAGCCGTGCCACCAGTCGTGCGATGAAATAGGCCAGCAAAGCCGCACTGAGCACCATCACGGCGCTTTCGAGGGTAAAGGCGATGCCCATCTCGAAATTACGCAAAGTCCCTTGCACAAATTCCGGGCGCAGATTCAGCGGCAGCTTGATCAGACGTTCAAAGGCCTGCTGACTGGTCATATCGGTGATGGTCGCTTGCAGCCACGCTGCGCGCTCAACCAAAGAGTCCCAAGCGGTTATGGAGCTTTGCAAGGCCGCGGCTGCCATTCCTTCGCTCTGCGCCACAGCGGTCTTGAGCGCCTCTTCGCTGGCCACGCCCATGGTTTCCATGGCGCGGCTGAGTTCCTGCTGGGCGATCTGAGCGGTTCGGTTGGCTTCGTCCACGCGCCCTTGCAAATACGTGAGATAGGCGTTTTGAAAGGTTGGCACTTGAGACGCTGCGGCCCCGCCGACGACACCGGTTAGAAGGGCGAGAGGCCGGGTTAATATCCATCCAATCATGATTGGCAGTATCCTTATCCGTTTCAAGGTGCGGTGAAAGCCACTGATGCGTGCGGCCACGGTACATCGGCCAAGGACGCAAGGACAACCGCCGGCGGCCTGAAAGCCCAAAGAATCTGAACCGTTTGGCGCGCGTATAAGCACGCGATTGGGCGATTGCGGGGATTGCGGGCTGTGGGCCTCCGCTCAAGATATGATCTAAAAAAGATTACACGACATTTATCCACAATTTATTGAAAACCCTCCACAGCGGCTCAACCAAAGCGCGCTATTCAAGGCTCAATCTATCGAGAAAGAACGCATAACATGGGGAACGGGCTGTCTTTGATCTGCCAGCCCTGAATTCATCAAGGCGTGGGATGGTAGAGCGATGTTCAGTAAAGTGAGAAGGTGGACCGTGTTGGTCCTCGTGGGGCTGGTGTTTCTTGGGCCCGTCGGGGTGCAGGCTGAACGCATGCAACCGCCGTCCGACAAGGGGCGGGACATGGCGATTGCGCCGGTAAATACAGCAGAGCTGCACCAAATCATGCGCCTGTTGCAGTCCCTGCCTGTGCAAGTCCAGCCAAACCGTCAACGTCCCCGCGTGGCGGTGATCTATGATGGGTCACGGTCCATGCTGTCGTCGATGAGTGCATCGGCGCCGGTATCCAAGGCGGAAGTCGCGGCTGAGGCCTTTGGCACCGTGATGCCACTGTTGATGCGCGAAGCCGATGTGGACGTTCTGCGCTATGGCGGCGAGGCACAGGGAACGTGTTGGCCCACCCACGCGTACTCAACGCGCCAAGGCGAAATCCGCCTGCCCAGCGCACGAGACCTCAAGAGCTGGCAGGCCGTTGCCAACAGCCCGTCTTCGCAAGGCTCCCCCCTGTGGTCGTCTGTTCAGGCCGCAGCAGAAATCATGCGGTCTGAGGGCTTTAGTGGCGGGTCGATCGTACTGATTTCCGATGGCCGCGATCAATGCCCCGACACGCCAAAAAACGTGTGTGAGCGCATGATTGATTTGGCCAATGAAGGCTTTACCGTCCATGTTCTGTCCGTCAACGCGCCCCGCAGTGACCGGCCCAGCCTGCGCTGTATGGCCAACAACACCGGCGGCGTCTTCGCCCACGCCGATGACCCGGCCAGCGTTGGGACTTTGCTGGGCGTGCTGACCCGCGTGGCGCAAGCAGAGTCGCACACCGTAGCTTTGGAACAGACCCTGACGCGCTTGCTCAGCCAGATGGACGGCCACAGCGCGCAGACCGAGACGATTGAGCGACAGTTGGGTCAGGTCATTCGAGACATAACCGCCGCGAACCAACATCTGGCAACCATACAGGACGACTTGGCGGACCATCTGGATCAGGACTTTTCGCTGTTCCAGATTACCGAGACCATTGGCCAACTCAGCGCAAAAATCGATGCCCTCACGGGTGAACTGGCCGACGCGCGCCAGTTGATCCGCGTCCTTGAGGTGAGACTGGAAGAGGCCAATCAGACCATTGGGGACCGGGACGACGTCATCCTTGGGATGGAGAAAGAAATCCTGCGTCTGCGCGGCGTTTCGGATCGCTTCCACAAAAGCCTGGGTCGCAAGACACAGGAAATCAGAGACGTGCTGCTGCAGAACGCTGAATTGAAGCAGCGGGTATTCGACCTGAGCCGGGAACAGATGAGCTTGCGAGAAAAGATCGGGATTCTGGAGGCTTCGTTGGTTGAGCAAATGGCGAGCAGCACAGCGCGCGCCAATGAACTCAAGAACCAGTGTGACCGCACGATTGGGGACCTGACCACGCACCACAAAGAGCACACCAAAAAGCTGAAAGCCGAGCGTGAGCAATGCCAGCGCAAACAGGCTGACGCCGACACCACATCAGACGCCATGATCGCGGATCTGAAAACGAATATTGGCGCACTGCAAGGCCAAGTTGAGGCCTTGGGCACGGAACTGGCCGCCACGCAAGAGCAGCGCGACCAATACCGCAAGAAATACAAGGAAGAGCGCAACAAGCACTCGGCGCTGCTGACAACACTGACCGAGCTGCAATCGGACCGGGAGCAGCTGAAAGCGCGCATTGCCGTGTTGGAAGCCGAGAACGCGACGCAGGCTGCAGAAATCCAGCAATGCCAGGCGTCGTTGGATTCGGCCATCGGGGAGCGTGGTGGCTTCACCGCCGCGTTGGAGAACTGTCAGAGCGAGAAAGATCAGCTGCGGATCGAACTGGACCAGACGCGCGCGGAACTGAGCACGGTTTCAGCCAAGCTTACCGCAGCGAACAAGGCGCTCGATAACGCGCAAAAAGGCAATCAAGCCCTGCAGCTCAGCCTGTTTCAGGCGCAAGAAGACGCCCAAGCGGGCGCGACAAAGATCATCGCTTTGGAAGCGCGAATTGTGGAGCAGGAAACCACGATTGCTCGGCTGGAAGACATCTTGCAGACCATGAAGGCGTGTCGCCATGATTTCGGTGAGTTTCACGACGATCGGCGCGGGTACGGTGCGGGCGCAGGGCGGCGCGATGAGTTCAAGCAATACCATGAAGGATTGCCACGCGACGATGAGTACGGTGACGGGTACGGCGAGGAAGGTGACCTATCGCAGCAGCCTCAGCCGCGCAATCATCAGTGCGGCAGCGGCGCACTCAATGACGAACGCCGCGGCGACCACCGAGGCACCAACCGTGGCGACCACGGGGACCGCTACTCTGCCCTTGAAGCGCCCGATACAATCCTGCACTTGAGCCCCGACCGGCGCAACCCAACGCCGGTGAAGCGGACCTCGGGCGGTGATGTCATCGAGCGTTTAAAGGCGCTGAACCTGACAAGCGTAGAAATCGCGCTCTAAGCCAATGATGCCGCAGGCATAAAAAAAGGGGGCTGCGGCCCCCTTTTGTCTTTGGCGCGGCTGTTGGATGCCGCCCGCTGCGCTTAGGCGAACGGAACGCCGACCACGGTCGCCTCAACGACCCCAGATCCAAGGTCTGCCTTGAGCGTGTTGCCCAAACCGGACTCCGCGCTTGCGATGCGGCCAAGACCAATGTTCTTGTTCAGTCGCGGCGACCAGACGGACGCGCGCAAGGTTCCGATCACGGCTCCAGATGCATCCGTAATCGGCATCGGTTTTGTGACGCTCGGCAAAGGCTCACCGGCATTCAATTGCAGTCCAACCAACGCTTCGCGCGCGCCTTCTTCCTGGATGCGGATCAGCGCCGCTTTGGCGAGGAAATCGTGCTCACCGTCCAGCTTGCACCACTTGCCCAAGCCGCACTCATAGGGGTTGTTCTGTTCATCAAAGTCGGTGCCCCAGCTGAACAGGCCGCTTTCGATGCGCTCAATCGCGTTAGGCGCGCCGGGGCCCCAGGGTTCGCCGACGATCTCTTCACCCGCAGCCCAGATGATGTCCCACAGCTCAGCGCCGCGAGAGCCATCGCGCAAGTAAATCTCGAAGCCGCCCTGCTTAGACCAACCCGACCGCTGCAGCACGACGGGAATGCCCTGCAATTCCGTCTGGATGAACCAGAAGTACCGGATGTCGCGCACGTGCTCGCCAAAGGCGTGGGCGATGACATCCTCTGCCTTTGGGCCTTGGACCGCCAGCGGTGAGGCATCGGGTTCGGAGACCTCGACGTCCAGATCATAGGCATCAGCCAACCCCATCGCGTAGAGGCGGACATCGCTGTCGGCGATGGAAAGCCAGAGCAAATCGTCTTCGAGCTTGAGCAGAATAGGGTCGTTCACGACACCGCCTGCTTTGTTGAGGATAGGCGTGTAAAAGCCCTGCCCAGTCTTACACTTAGCCACGTCGCGGGGAGACATCATCTGCGCCAGCTTTTGCGCGTCGGGGCCTTTGAGTTGGACCTGTCGCTCTGCGGCGACATCCCAAACCGAAGCATGGTTCATCAGGCGGTCGTATTCAGCACCGGGCTGACCGTAACTGACCGGCATGACCATGTGATTATAGAGCGTGTACATGCACGCACCCGCTGACCGAGCCCGCTCAAAATACGGGGATTGGCGCGCACGGGCACCAAAGGCAAATTCAGGGCGATTTGGATCGGAAGGGTAAGTCATGTCCGGTGGCTCTCATAGACTGTTTTACAGCTAGTGAGCTATCGCTTTGCAAAGGTGCCAGCTTGCGAGACACGACCACCGAAAGTTTAATTTGCGACATGTGCAAGATGACGCACATCCACAGCGCACTCTCATCGTTAAAAAAGAGGGCGCGCCGTCGGCGTAAGCATTTTTGGTAAGCCTTTATCTTGAGGCCTTGGCGGCCTCCACCCCTTGTTTCCAAGGGGGTGGAGGCCGATGCAGGACGGACAAAGCCGCTTAGGTGATTTCCAGCGGCGGAACCGATTTGATGTGCAGATCATCAAGCTGCTGCGTGCTGACCTCGGAGGGGGCCTGCATCATCAGGTCTTGGCCCTGCCCGTTCAACGGGAAGGCAATCACTTCGCGGATGTTCGGCTCGTCGGCCAACAGCATGACCATCCGGTCCACACCCGGTGCAGCACCGCCGTGTGGCGGCGCGCCGAACTTCATCGCGCTTAGCATGCCGCCAAACTCTTCCTCGACCACGTCCTGACCATAGCCAGCGATGGAGAAGGCTTTGTACATCACTTCGGGCAAGTGGTTCCGGATCGCGCCAGAACACAGCTCAATGCCATTGCAAACGATGTCGTACTGGAAGGCTTTGATATCCAGCGGATCTTGGGTTTCCAGCGCATCCATCCCGCCTTGTGGCATAGAGAATGGGTTGTGCGAGAACTCGATCTTGCCCGTGTCTTCGTCTTCCTCGAACATGGGGAAGTCAACGATCCAGACGAACTTGAACTCGCCTTCTTCGATCAGACCCAATTCGCGACCTGCTTCACTGCGGGCTTGGCCAGCAAACTGAAGCGCAGGCAGACGCTTGTCACAGGTGAAGAAACAGGCATCACCCGCCTCAAGCCCCAACTGCTGCCGGATGGCCTCAGTGCGCTCTGGGCCAATATTTTTAGCCAGTGGGCCAGAACCTTCGACCGCGCCGTCTTCGCCAGCCCGCCAGAAGATGTAGCCCAAGCCCGGCTTGCCTTGCTTTTTCGCCCAAGAATCCATGCGGTCACACTTGGCGCGCGAACCCCCGCCCTTGCCCGGCACGGCGATCACTTTGAAGTCCTTTTCTTCGATCAGCTTGGCGAAGATCTTGAAGCCGGACCCTGCGAAATGCTCGGTAACGTCGCCGAGGATGATCGGGTTGCGCAAGTCTGGCTTATCCGAACCATACTTGGTCATGGACTCGTCGTAGGCGATGTGCGGGAACGGCATCGGGGTTACTTTGTGCGGCGTGCCAGAGGCGTCATGGAACGTCGTGAACAAGCCGTGAAGCACCGGTTCGATGGCGTCAAAGACGTCCTGCTGCGTGACAAAGCTCATCTCGAAGTCGAGCTGATAGAACTCACCCGGTGAGCGGTCTGCGCGGCTGTCTTCATCCCGGAAACACGGTGCGATTTGGAAGTAGCGATCAAAACCCGCCATCATCAACAGCTGCTTGAACTGCTGGGGTGCTTGGGGTAGCGCATAAAACTTGCCGGGGTTCAGGCGCGAGGGCACCAGAAAATCGCGCGCGCCTTCTGGTGAAGACGCGGTCAGGATCGGCGTTTGGAATTCGGTAAAGCCCTGCGCCACCATCATCTTACGCAGGCTTTCAATCACCTTGGCCCGCAGCATGATGTTCGCGTGCACCTTCTCCCGCCGCAAATCGAGGTAGCGGTAGGTCAGGCGCAAATCTTCGTTGATGTCGTCGTTGGAATTCACCTGCAACGGCACTTGATCGGAGGAGGACTGAACAACCGCATCATCGACGTAGAGCTCGATTTCGCCGGTGGCCAGCTTGTCATTGATCGCCTCGTCATCGCGCTTCATCACGCGGCCGGTGAGCGTCACAACGGATTCCAGCTTGATGCGCTTAAGCATCTCGTAATGCGGGCTGCTTTCCAGCACGACGCACTGGGTCACGCCATAGTGGTCGCGCAGGTCAATAAACAAAGGGCCAGCGTGTTCCCGGCGGCGGTTGATCCAGCCCGAAACACGGGCCGTGCTGCCAACATCACTGGCGCGCAGGTCGCTACACGTATGGCTGCGGAAGGGGTGAAGAGAGTCGCTCATAGCAAGGGCTTCCAGTTGTCTGTGTTCGATCAGACGAGCGGCCTCAGGCGAAACAGGCCTGCTGCCGTGGTCTTTGCGCGCGCAGGAATAAGACAGAGTGCGCCATTCCACAAACGCCAAGCACGCGGCCGGGCTGTGCACCAGATGCGAGGCGGGGTGTCTGCGCGCGCGCTGGACAGCAGCACCGCTTTGCCCCAACACAGAACCGGACTCTCGGTTCAGACGAGGGCTTGCACAGCATCCGGACGCCCTATGACCCGCTTTACACCGCTGATCCCTGTCGCCTTTGTCCTGCTGTGGCACACTGGTTTTCTCGGTGCGCGAGGCACCATGCCGCACGGTCCAGCGCTGACCACATTGTCGATCCGGTTCTTTATCGTCATGCTGCTGGTCGCGGGCTTGGCATGGCTGAGCCGAGCGGCTTGGCCGGCAACGTGGCAGCAGCGCGGGCATTTGATGGTCGCCGGCGCGCTGATCCACGGCGTGTATCTGGGCGGCGTCTTCTGGGCGGTTGAACACGGCATGGGCGCGGCGACTTCGGCGCTGATTGTCGGTCTTCAGCCCCTGCTGACGGCCCTGCTGGCCATCTGGCTGCTGGCCGAGCGAACCACCGTGGTGCTGTGGCTGGGGCTGGTTTTTGGGCTGGCTGGAACCGTGTTGGTGGTTGTTTTTGACGCTGGACAAGTCGGCACCACCGGGGCCGTCTACGCCATATTGGTGGCTCTGGTCGGGATATCGGTGGGATCGGTTTATCAAAAGAAATTCGTCCGCCCCTTTGACTGGCGCGCCGGCGCGGTCTGGCAGTTCGCAGGCTCCCTGCTGGTGACCGTCCCGATAACCGTCTTTGTCGAACGCGAACTGCCAACCGTCACGGGCCAGTATCTGTTTTGGCTGGGCTGGTTGATCGTGGTGCTCAGCATCGGCGCGGTCGCCCTGCTCAATACGCTGATCCAGTCGCAGTCGGCCATCAACGTGGCGAGTTTCTTCTATCTCATCCCATCACTGGTCGCGGTCACAAGCTGGCTGGTGTTTGGCGACACCATGCGCTGGACGACATGGATCGGCATCGGTTTGACCAGTTTCGGCGTCTGGCTGGCCACCCGACCACGCCCCGCACGCGCGCCCGCAAACGAGGCCTGAACACAAAGGCTTGGCCTTGCTGGGGTTTCGGCGCTAAAAGCCCTGCATGACCCATCCAGACATGATCGAAGATCAAGCGGCCCTTGAGGCCTTTTGCGAGCGCGCCAAGAGCGCTGATTTCCTCACCGTCGATACGGAATTTGTGAGGGAAAAGACCTATTATCCGCTGCTGTGTCTGGTGCAGGTCGCGACCGATGACGAAGCCGTCGCCATCGATCCTTTGGCCGACGGCATGGACCTGACGCCGCTGTTTACCCTGATGAACGACACGGATATGCCCAAGGTGTTTCACGCCGCCGGGCAGGATCTTGAGATCTTCGCCAACCTCTCCGGCACCTTGCCCTCGCCGTTGTTCGACACCCAAATCGCGGCCATGGTCTGCGGCTTTGGTGAGCAAGTGGGCTATGAGCGCTTGGCCCGCGCCTTGGCCGGGGCAGAGCTGGATAAAACCGCCCGCTACACCGACTGGTCCCGCCGCCCGCTGACAGAAACGCAAATCAACTACGCCCTTGGCGACGTGACCCACCTGCGCAAAGTGTTTGTGGAGCTGACCGCCCAACTCGAACGCGAAAACCGCGTAGGCTGGGTGCAGGAAGAAATGAGCGCCATTGCGGACCTTGCCCGCTACCAACCCAACGTCGAAGACGCATGGCGCCGGCTCAAACCACGGGGCGACAAGCCCCAGTTCCTGAACGTGCTGGTTTCCGTGGCCAAGTGGCGCGAGCTCGAAGCCCAGCGCCGCGACGTGCCCCGCAACCGCGTGATCCGGGACGACACCGTCATGGAAATCGCCGCCAGTGCGCCAACCAATGCAGCAACCTTGGGTCAAGTGCGCGGCTACTCGGAAAATGCGGCCAAAGGCAAGCAGGGCCACGCGATCTTGGAGGCCATCAAAGAAGGTCTGGAAAAATCCCGTGATGACGCGCCCAAGCTGAAAAAACGCAAGCCGCTGTCCGACGCAGCCGCCCAAGGCGCGGCGCTGCTCAGGGTATTGCTGAAGTCGAGGGCCGAAAACGCCGGCGTCGCACAGCGCATCATCGCCAACACCGAAGAGCTGGAACGCTTGGCAGAAGACGGCAGCGAGTCCGGTGTTGCAGCTCTATCAGGGTGGCGTCGAGATTTGTTCGGCAACGCCGCGTTAGAGCTTTTGGCTGGACGCCTGTTCATCGGCTTCGAAGACGGCAAAGTCTCCGAGCGCCACCACTAAGAATCCACAAAATCCCTGCAAAGCGCAGCGTTTTGCAGGGTCAGGATGTCGGTGCTGGCCCTGTCACACTGGCGCACGCGCCCTGCGGCTCGGTCCAAGCCCTTGAAAAAGGGCGCCGGGCCGAGCGAAAAACGCCGCGTGGATCACGGCGAAGCCGAGAGCCGCGCGTCCGCTTGATCCCGGCTTCATGCCAACCGCAGGCTAGTGCCCTTTGAACGCCGGTGGCCGCTTCTGGAAGAAGGCCGAAACCCCCTCATTGAAATCCTTGGAGTTCATGCACTCGAACTGCCGGTGCGCCTCATCGTCGATCACCGCACTCAAGTCATTTTCCGTCGCCGCCCGCAAGATGCGCTTGACGTTACGAACCGCCAGCGGCGCAGCATTCGCGGCTTTCTCAGCCCAGGCTTTGGCGTCTTCGAGCAGGGTCTCATCCGCCGTTACCCGATTTGCCAAACCCCACTCGACCGCTTGAGCCGCTGGAATTTTCTGACCTTCCAAAATGGCCTCATAGGCCCGCTTGTACCCCAACTGGCGCACCAACTGCCACGTGTTCCCGCCATCAGGAACCAGCGCAATCGCGGCAAACGCCATGTAGATATAGGCGCCCTCACCCATGATCATCATGTCACAAGCCTGCGCATAGGCCGCCCCAATCCCGCTCGCAGGACCGGCAACCGCCGCAATGTATGTCTTGTCCGAATTCGCGATGGCCATGATGCCGGGCTTGTATTCTTCGATCAGCACCTCCGTCACGGTCTTTTCCCGCGTCCCGCCGGTTTCCTTCAGATCGGCCCCGGCACAGAACCCGCGCCCTGCCCCGGTCAGCACCACGGCCCGCACGGCATCATTGGCTTCCATCTCCGCCGCCGCCGCGACAAAGTCCGCGCGCATCTGTGTGTTGAACGCGTTCAGCGAGTCAGGCCGGTTTAAGGTGATGATACCAACACCGCCCTCAACCTCTGTTTTGATCGTGTCATAATCCATAGCCGCAGCCTCCTGTCTTTACCGGTATTTTAGCGGCCTTTCCAAACCGGGTCACGCTTCTCCGCGAAAGCTTTAAAGCCTTCGAGGTTATCTTCTGAGCCGTAAAGCACATCGACGGTGCTTAACTTACGTTTAGTGACAGAATTCATAACATCCTGAAATTTCTCGCCTTCAGCCGCCCGCGCGACTTCTTTGATCGAGGCGAACACCAGCGGCGGACCGGATTCGAGCAAGCGAGCAATCTCCCAAACCCGCGCTTCCAGTGCGGCACCATCGGCCAGAACTTGGTTCACCAGCCCCCAGCGCGCCGCCTCTTCCGCGTCCATCCACCGCCCGGTGAACAGCAAGTCCATGGCCACGTGGTAGGGCATGCGTTTGGGCAGTTTGATGGTCGCCGCATCCGCCAGCGTGCCGGCTTTGATCTCCGGCAGGGCAAAGGACGAAGCCGCGGTGGCGTAAATCAAGTCACACGACAGCGCCAACTCAAACCCGCCCCCAACGGCCATACCCTGCACACAGGCAATCACCGGCTTGTTCAAGTCTCGCAGCTCCTGCAAGCCGGCAAAACCACCCTGACCATAGTCCCCATCGACAGCATCGCCGTCCGCCGCTGCCTTCAAGTCCCAACCGGCGGAGAAAAACTTGTCTCCTGCGGTCTTAACGATGGCCACCCGCAAAGCCGGATCGTCCCGGAAACCCGCAAAGATCTCGCCCATTTCCCGGCTGGTCGTCAGATTGATTGCGTTGGCCTTTGGCCGGTCGAGCGTTACTTCAAGGATCCCGCCTTCGGTGCGGGTTGAAAGGGCAGAAGTCATGGTTGCGCACTCCCTGTGCTGACAAAGTAAATCCGTGGTTTGGACCCGGTGCAAACGTCCATTCAGTCCGTCATTCTGACCAGAGCGTCAACCGCCATGACGCCTGCGCCACTCGCGCCGCCTGCGTCAGTTGCCGCATGGACAAACAACGGGTTGATGTCCAGCTCGATCAGCCGGTCCGCATGGGCCTGCACGAAATCACCCAGCGCCATCACCGCGCCAACCAGCGCGCTCACATCACCGCCAGCCGCCCCGCGATACCCGGCCAGCAGCGGCCATATCCGCAAGCGTTCCAGCGCCGCTCGAACGTCAGCCTCAGCGTAAGGAAACAGCAGGATTTCGCTGTCGGCCAAAATCTCGGTCAAAACCCCGCCCGCGCCCAAGACCACATGCAGCCCCAGCGCCGGATCCTGCGCAACGCCAAGGATCATCTCGACCACCGGCTTATCGGCCATCGGCTCGACCAACACGGCACCGGAAATGTTCAGCAAGGCACGCGCCGCCGATCGAACCGCGTCCAGATCATCCGCGCCCAGCCCCAGCCGGACGCCGCCCAGCTCCGTTTTATGCGGAAAATCGCCCAAAATCTTCATCGCGCAGCGCGTCCCGGCGTGGCCAAAGTCAACCACTGCCGCGACCGCCTCTTCAACGCTTGCGCAGGTTCGATGCTCTGGCACAGGAATCCCAAACGACCCCAGCCGTGTTTTTGCTGCCGCTTCATCCAACATGGGGGAGGAACCGGACGCCCGCCCACCGGGCAAAATCTGCACGGGCAGCACGGTTGCGTTTGCCAGTGCCCGGCGATGCCCGCCAATTTGCGCTGCGCCCGCAACGGCCTGCAGATGCTCGTCTAAGCCATGCCCCGGCACCAGACCCAGCCCAGCAATCTTTTCTGCCGCCGCGCCGGGCATATTCTCCGGCAAGGATGCCACCAGCGCCGGAACCCCGGCCCGCCGATCTGATCCGTTCAGCGCCGCGCCAACGGCCTCAATCGCCACGTCCCACGTGTGCGTCGGTCCCGTGCCTTCTGCTGGCCAATCGATCACCAACATCGGGTGCGCAACGTCCAGCGCCATGATCCCCGCCCACATCGCCCCCAGCGCCGCCGAATCACCCCAATCAAAGGTGTTGTAGTCAAAGGGGTTGGAGACGGTGACAAGGGGGTTCAAGCTCTCGCCGATCCGTGCTGCTTCCGCCTCGCTCAGGGCTGGAAATTCCAGTCCCGCCGCTGCGCCCAAATCCGCCATCAAACCCGCTTCACCGCCCGAACAGCTCACCGATATGACCCGGCGATTGTCCAGCGCGCCCTTGAAATGCAGCACCTTGAGCGTTTCTAGCAGGGTTGGCAGCGTCGCCACTTCCGCTACGCCTGTGCGCGCCAGGAACGCAGACGCCACCGCCGCGCCACCAGCCAGCGACGCCGTATGCGTCAGCGCCAGCGCTTGCCCGCCTTCGGACTGTCCAGCCTTGATCGCCACCACGCCAACACCGCGCGCGTGCGCTGCGGCCACGGCTTGGGCAAAGCGCGCCGGATCGCCAAATCCTTCGATATACAAGCCAATGCTTGTTACCCGCTCATCGGCGGCCAGCTCCTCGATCATATCGCCCAGCCCCACCTGCGCGCCGTTCCCGACGGTCAGAACGAAACTCAGCGGCAACGCCCGACGCTGCATGGTCAGGTTGATGGCAATGTTCGACGATTGGCAAATCAGCGCCGCCCCGCGCTCCACCCGCGAACCGCCATGAACGTCCGGCCACAGCGTCGCGCCGGTGCAATAGTTGATCAGCCCATAGCAGTTGGGCCCAAAAATCGGCATGTCACCGGCGGCTTCCAGCAACGCCGCTTGCATGGCCTCGCCCTCGGCTTCAACTTCGGCCCAGCCCGCTGCAAAGCACGTCGCCCCGCCTGCGCCCCGGGCTGAAAGTGCGCGCACAACCTCCAGCGTTGCCGCTCGGTTCACCCCAACAAAAGTCGCGTCTGGCGCCGCGGGAAGCGCGTCAATCGACGCATAGGCTCTGCGGCCTCGAACGTCGGTTTTGCTGGGGTGAACCGGCCAAATCTCGCCCTCAAACCCCATGCGTTCGCACTGCTCAATCACCGCCGCTGCCCACGATCCACCAACAACGGCGATGGTTTTGGGGTTCAGCAATCGATGGAATTTAGGCGTTTGAGACATGGGAAAATCGATCAAAACAGTGGCAGGAGCAGACATGACTTTCCCCTGCTACACCACCGCCCACACCGCCCCTAGCCCTGTCGCGACACCACTTGCACAATCGCGGTTTCAAGCAGCACTCGCCCTGCCCCGGCACATGCCGTGCGTCACTCCGCCAGAGCCGTGCAATCGCGCAGGTGATGACAGCTCACTAAGCCTGCTTTAAACCCACCCCATGACAGACGTTTCCGCCGCCAAAGCCAAGCCCAAGACCTCGCCCGCGAACCCGTTATTCCCGTTTTCCTTCAACGGTGAGCAGCTTGTGGCGCACGTCACAGGCGCGCTTTTGTGGCCCGCAGCCAGCGCTTTGATCGTCAGCGATCTGCACCTTGAAAAGGGCGCAGCCTTTGCGCGCTCAGGCACGTTCTTACCCCCCTATGACAGCGACGAAACCCTCAGCCGGGTCGAGGCGCTGGTGGCGTCGACCAAAGCGCGCACGCTGATTTCATTGGGCGATTCCTTTCATAATCCTGCGGTCATCGCTGGCCTAAGCGATGCCCTGCTCGCCCGCGTGCAGCGCCTCACAGCCTCAGTCGAGCGCTTCATCTGGGTGACAGGCAACCATGACCCAGAGGTTCCCGAGCACTTGGGCGGTGACGTTCACGAGGACATTTCACTTGGCCCGCTGCACTTCCGGCACGAAGCCTCCCCGCTGTTCCCGTTGCCGGGCGAAATCTCAGGACATTGGCACCCAAAAGCCAGCATTCGCGGCCCCAACGGTCGCCCGCTGACGCGCTCTTGTTTTATCCACGATTCGCAGCGACTGATCCTACCGGCCTTTGGCACCTTTACCGGCGGTTTGAACGTTGCTCACCCCTCGATAACGGCTCTGTTCTCTCATAATTCTGTTGCCCAAGGGACTGGTCTTACCAAATGCGCGGTCTACCTTTTGGGAAAGCGGCAAATCGCAGCAGTCAGGGGGGAATCTTTGTTGCGGTGATGCGCTGCGCCCAAGCATGCGCCACCCCGCGCGTCGCTCGGGATTTTCAACGCAATGCACCGAGTATCGAGACCTTTGACCACTGCCGCCTCAAATCCAAATCAGCCCGTCAGCATCCTGTGGTTTCGCCATGACCTCCGTCTGGCCGACAATCCTGCGCTCAATGCCGCCGTCGAGCGCGGCGGTCCCGTGGTTTGCGCTTATGTTCTTGATGACGAAACACCCGGCCCGTGGGCCTTGGGTGGCGCGTCGCGCTGGTGGCTGCATCAGGGCTTAGCCGCGCTGAATGCAGACTTGGAAAAGCGCGGTAGCGGGCTGGTTTTGCTGCGCGGCAAAGCCGACGGCGTGATTGCGGATCTGGCGGACCAACTCGGCGCTGGTGCTGTGTTCTGGAACCGATCCTACGCGCCCTATGATCGTGAGCCAGACGCTGGCCTAAAGACCACGCTCAAAGACCAAGGGATCGAAGCGAAATCCTTCAACGGCAACCTGATCTCAGAACCCGTTGCCGTCCGTAACAAGAGCGGCGGTGTGTTCAAGGTTTTTACCCCCTACTGGAAAACCATCAGCCTTCACAGCGTCAGCCAACCCACCCCCGCGCCAGCGCAAATCCCGGCTTTCAACGGACCGATCCGCGACGCGCTAACCCTCGACGCGCTGAACCTGTTGCCCACCGCGCCGGACTGGTCCGCTGGTTTAGCGGCGACGTGGACGCCGGGCGAAGCGGGCGCTCAGGCACGCTTTGATGCCTTTATCGCGGGCGACGGGCGCGGTGGCGGACTGGGAAACTACAATGAAGGCCGCAACCGGCCCGATCTGGAAGCCTGCTCCCGCCTCAGCCCATTCCTGAAATTCGGGCACGTATCACCGCGGCAGCTCTGGCATTGGACGTTGCAGGTGATGAGCACCACACCACAACTCGAAAACCCCGGCTGGGCCTTTTTGCGTGAAATCGGCTGGCGCGAGTTTTCCTATTACCTGCTCCACCACTTCCCGACCCTGCCTTCCCACAACTGGAAAGCCGATTTTGATCGCTTCCCATGGGATGAAAATGCAGACGGCTACGCGGCGTGGTGCAAAGGGCAGACGGGCTACCCCATGGTCGATGCCGGCATGCGCCAACTGTGGCAAACCGGCTGGATGCATAACCGCGTGAGGATGATCACCGGCTCGTTCCTCGTCAAACACCAACTGCAGCCATGGCAAAAGGGTGAGCGCTGGTTCTGGGACACGCTGGTCGATGCCGACATCGCCTCCAACAGCGCAGGCTGGCAGTGGGTGGCCGGCAGCGGCGCAGACGCCTCGCCTTTTTTCCGCGTGTTCAATCCCATCACGCAAGGCCCAAAGTTCGACCCCGACGCAAAATATATCCGTCACTTCGTCCCTGAATTGGCCAAACTGGACGACAAGAGCTTGTTTGAACCTTGGAATGCTGATCCACTGCTGATGCAAGCAGGCGGCGTGACCTTGGGTAAGACTTACCCGCGACCCATCGTCGATCACGCCACTGCCCGCGCGCGTGCGCTTGCTGCCTATTCGACGATCAAAAAGCCTGCGACCCCGCCTTCCTCCTCACCGACTTCCCAAGCCGAAAAGGCCCACGCCGCATGAGAAACAAGATTGCTATTGTCGGATCCGGTATCTCCGGACTTTCAGCCGCCTACGCCCTGCGCAACAGCGCCGACGTAACCCTGTACGAAGCCGACTCTCGTCTGGGCGGTCACAGCAATACCGTGGACGTCACCCTCGACGGCTGGTCCGGTCCGGTTGATACGGGTTTCATCGTCTTTAATCATGCCAACTATCCGAACCTGTGCGGCTTGTTCGACGAATTGAACGTACCGACAAAGCAGGCGGAAATGCATTTCGCGGTTGGGATCGCAAACGGAAAGCGCGAGTTCACCGGGCGCGACCTGCTCGCTGGCGCGAAAAACTGGCTCAGCCCGCGCCATTGGAAAATGGTGCGTCAGGCGCTGCGGTTTATCGACGTTGGCAACAAAATGCACGGTGACCGCGTTGATCCAACCATGACGGTTGGCGATTTTTTGGACAAGCACGACCTCAACTCTCCCTTTGCCGAAGACTTCCTGCTTCCTTCCTCGGCTGCGATTTGGTCGTCCAGCACAGAAGGCTTCCGCGACTTTCCGCTCGCGACCTTCCTGCGCTTTTTCAAAAATCACGGCCTGATGCAGAACGGTCAAACGATCCAGTGGTACACGGTCGATGGGGGCTCGCGTGAATACGTAAACCGTATCGTCCAAGCGCTCGGCCCCGGACGCGTGCGCATGGGTTCCGCCGTGGTGGAGCTGGAGCGCGGTCCGAACTCGGTCAAGCTGCGCACCGCCGACGGACACGAAGACCTGTTCGACGATGTCATTCTCGCCTGTCACAGCAACCAAGCCCTAAGCATCCTCGGCGACAGCGCCACCGACGCCGAACGCGCCACGTTGGGCAATCTCAAATACCAAGCCAACCGCGCCGTGCTTCACACCGACACGTCGCAGATGCCGAACAACCGCGCCGTTTGGGGCGCTTGGAACTACTTGAGCCGGGATTTTGGTGAAACGGCAAGTCCGGTGGCCGTAACCTATTACATGAACGCGCTGCAGAGCTTTGAAAGCCCAGAGCCCGTGTTTGTCACCCTGAACCCCTACGATGAAATTGACCCCGCGAAGGTCATTCAGACTTTCGATTATGACCACCCACTCTTCGACCAAGCAGCACTGGACGCGCAATCGCAGCTCGCCTCGCTGCAAGGCATCAACCGCACGTGGTTCGCCGGTGCCTATGCCGGCTATGGCTTCCACGAGGATGGATGTCAGGCTGGTTTGAGTGTGGCTGCCGCGCTCGGGGCTCAGGTTGAGTGGACCAAGGACATTGTACCGATGAGCGCTTCTGTACGCTGTGTCGATATGGCCCGTGCGGTGCAACTGCAATTCGACCGGCTGGCGCCCTTGTCTGAGATCGACAGCCAACGCGTTGCGGCTGAATAGCGATGACGGCGCGCGGCTCTCTGAAATCTGCCTTCTATTGGGGCCGGGTCATGCACCAGCGCATGAACCCAAAAAAACACCGTTTCAGATACCGCGTGTTCTCCGTTCTGTTCGATCTTGATGAGCTGGAAACGCTGGATCGCGAACTGCCGCTGTTCGGCCATAACCGGTTTTCGCTCTACAGCTTCAACGATCGCGACCACGGCCCGTGCGACGGCTCTCCGCTGCGTCCGTGGCTGGATGCGCACCTGAGCGCGGCGCATATCGACCTCGAAGGCGGACGGGTTCAAATCCTGTGCATGCCGCGCGTTCTGGGGCATACGTTTAACCCGATCAGCGTCTGGTTCTGCTATGGCCCGGATGAGGATTTGCGCGCTGTTTTGTATGAGGTTCACAATACCTTTGGCGACAAGCATTCATACTTGGTGCCGATCAACGACGCGCAGGCGGACCAGCGCGTCCTGCATCACGACGCCGTCAAGAAACTCTACGTCAGCCCCTTTATGCCCGTCACCGGCGGTTACTCATTCCGGTTGGAACCGGCGGGTGAGACCTATTCCCTGCTGATCCGTTACGAGGGCGAGGAAGGCGACCGATTGATCGCCACGCATCGCGCCAAGCGGACTCAACTGACCGCCAAAGCGCTTCTCCAAGCCTTATTCAAAGCGCCGATGATTCCCTTGAAGGTGGTTTTTGAGATCCACTGGGAAGCCTTGCATCTCTTCACCCGCAAAAGAGCGACATTTTTCCACCGTCCAGAGCCGCCAAAAGACGCAGTATCGCTTGGTTCTTCCGCTCAGACTTGGCAAAACCAAGCCAACAATATTTAATTGGCACTAAGAGACCCCAACTAGGAAGGTCTCAAAGGTTATATGTTCGGTGGGGAGCATTCTATCGTGATTGGAAATACGCTTAGTCAAGCGTTTGCGAAACCTAACTTTCAACGCTTCTTTCGGACGATGGAAGACGGCATTGAATTTGGGCAATTAGACGTCACTTTGCCCGACGGTTCGACGTACTGCGTAAAGGGTAAGCAACCCGGACCGCACGGCATCGTTCACCTGCGGTCTTGGGGTGCAATTCCGCGTATTGCCGGTGGTGGCGAATTGGGTCTGGCCGAAGTCTACATGGACGGGCTGATTGACACAGCGGATCTGAAAGATCTCATGGATTGGGCCCTGACCAATCAGGACTGGTTCCTGAGCAACATGCGGACCTATGGCTGGTCCGGCTTGTTGGCCAAGGTCTTCCATTTCTTGCGGCCAAACTCCAAGGACGGTTCGCGGCGCAACATTGCCGAACACTATGATCTGGGCAACGCGTTCTATTCGACGTGGCTGGATGATTCCATGACCTATTCGTCTGCTGTGTTTGAAGGCAGCAACAGCGACGATCTGTATGCCGCGCAGCAGGAGAAATACAAGCGCATCGCGGAAACGGCGCAGATGCAACCGGGCGATCAAGTGCTTGAGATTGGCTGCGGCTGGGGCGGGTTTGCGGAGTACGCCGTGAAGAACGTCGGCGTGAACATGACCTGCATCACCATCAGCCAAGAGCAGCACGACTTCGCCGCCGCCCGTTTCCAGCGCGAAGGCATCAGCGACAAGATTGAGCTGCGGATGCAGGATTATCGCGATACCGAAGCGGGCCGATACGACCGCGTCGCGTCGATTGAGATGATCGAAGCGGTGGGCGAGAAATACTGGGACACCTACTTTGGCCAAATCGCTAAAGTGCTCAAGCCCGGCGGTGCTGCGGCGATCCAAGCCATTACGGTGCCAGATGACAAGCTCGAAGAATACCTCTCGCAAGTCGATTTCATCAGCCGCTATATCTTCCCCGGTGGCCGCTTGCTCAGCCACAGCCGGATGAGGGAATGCACCGAGCGCGTGGGCATGCAGTACGAGCCTAACGGCGAATACGCCAAGAGCTACGCCAAGACATTGCTGCAGTGGAACGATAAGTTCCAAGCCGCTTGGACCACCATCCGCGACATGGGTTTTGACGAGCGGTTCAAGCGCATGTGGGAATACTACTTGATTCACTGTTCGGTCGGTTTCGACTTTGATCAAATTGGGGTCACACAAGTCAGGCTGCAGAAACCAGCCTGACCGAGGTTTCCTGTCTCTGGAGTTTGAGACACGGTTGGCCGCTGATTTCGCCGTCAGCGGAATATGCCGTGTTTTCATCGTTCCGCCAGCGCGCGAATTGGCTTATTAATTGGACCCATGACACAGTCTTTCCCCCCCGCGACCATCGGCTACGGCTTTTCCCATGCGCACTTGCTCGGCATCGACCCGCTCAAGCCCGGTGAGATTGCCTATTTGCTCGACCGCGCCGCATACTTCGCAGAGCTCGAACCCGGCGAAGCGCCAGACGCCCTCGCAGGGTCAACCGTGATCAACCTGTTCTTCGAGAACTCGACCCGCACGCGCTCTTCCTTTGAGATTGCAGCACAGCGGCTGGGTGCAGACGTGGTGAATATGGATGTGGCGACCAGCTCGGTCAAAAAGGGTGAGACCCTGATCGACACCGCCGACACGCTGAACGCCATGCGGCCTGATTTTCTGGTCGTGCGCCACGGTCAAGCCGGCGCTGTGAAGCTGCTGTCCCGCAAGCTGGATGCGCACGTCCTCAACGGCGGCGATGGCAAGCACGAACACCCGACACAAGCGCTGGCCGACGCCCTGACCATTCGCCGGCACAAGGGCAAGATTGACGGGCTGACCGTCGCGATCTGCGGCGATATTCGACACAGCCGCGTCGCACGCTCGAACCTGCTGCTGCTGCAAAAAATGGGCGCGCGGGTTCGGCTGATCGGTCCGCCGACGCTGCTGCCCAATTCCTACGAGGCTTTGGGCGTCGAGGTTTATCACCGCATGGACGAAGGCTTGCGCGACGTTGATATCGTGATGATGCTGCGCTTGCAGGTCGAGCGGATGGCCGGAACACTGATCCCCAGCGGGCGGGAGTTTTTCCGGTTCTATGGCTTGGACCGAGACCGCCTTGCGTTGGCCAAACCCGACGCGCTGGTCATGCATCCCGGCCCGATGAACCGCGGCGTCGAAATCGCCTCTGACATCGCGGATGATCTCGATCAATCGGTAATTCGGGAGCAAGTTGAGATGGGGGTTGCCGTGCGCATGGCCTGTTTCGAAGCGCTGGCCACCCGGCGCGCACCCACAACGCTGCGGGCGGCTTGATATGTCTAAACGAACCCTGATCCGTAACGTCCACCTGTTCGATCCAGCAAACGGCCATGATGGGCCCGGCGGCGTGGTGCTCTATGGCGACCGCATCGTCGCCGTTTTTGGCGGGGACAGCGCGATCGCGGCGGATGCTGATGTTGTGATTGACGGCCAAGGCGCGACCTTGCTGCCGGGACTGATTGACAGCCGCGTACACTTGTCCGAACCCGGCCTGGAATACCGGGAAACGGTGGGCGAGACCGCACGCTTAGCCGCACGCGGCGGCATCTCAACGGTTATCGCGCAGCCCAGCACAGCCCCTGCCATTGACCGCCCGCAAGCGGTTTACGCCGTCTCGCACCGCTCGCAAGGGGGCAAGGGCGCGCGCATGCAAACCCTCGGCGCGCTGACTGTTGGCTGCGAAGGCAAAGAACTGGCCGAACTGGGCCTGCTGGCCGAAGCGGGCGCGCTTGGCTTTTCCAACGGCACCGCGCCTGTTGGCCCGCTGGATACGATTTCCCGCGCGCTGAACTATGCCCGCTCTACCGGTTTGACTGTTTGCTTGGGCCAGATGGATGCGGTTTGGGGCGAGCCCGGCGTCATCGGGGGTGAGCTTGCCGCGCGCATGGGTCTGGGCGGTATTCCCGCGCTGGCTGAAGTCATGTCGATCGAACGTGACCTGCGCTTGGTCGAGATGACCGGCGTACAGGCGCACTTTGACATGGTAACCTCTGCCGAGGGCGTGAACGCCATTCGCGATGCCAAAGCCCGCGGGCTGCCGATTACCGCCGGAACGGGCATCGCCTACGCGACGCTCACCGACATTGCCATTGGCGATTATCGCACCCACGCCAAGCTCCACCCCCCCTTGCGCCCAGACCGCGACCGGTTGGGGGTTGTGCAAGGCTTGGCCGATGGCACCCTCGATACTCTGGTTTCAGACCACCGCCCCATCGACACCGATCACAAGCGCGTGCCGTTCGAGCAAGCAGAACCGGGGATGGTGGGGTTGGAGACCTTCTTCTCGCTGGCACTCTCGCTCGAAGATCGCGGCGTGTCCAAAGCGCGCCTGATCAGCGCTCTGACCTCGGCGCCGGCCCGCGTGTTCGCGCTTGAAAGCGGCATCCGGCCCAATGCGCCGGCGGACCTGACGCTTGCGGATCTCGACCGCCCCCGCCGGCTGTCCGAAGCGCGCCTGCACAGCCGCTGCCGCAACTTCAACTACGAAGGCATTCCCGCCCGTGGCGTGGTGCTCAAGACCTACGTGGGCGGCAAGCTGGTGTTCGAGCGCGCCTAGGCGGTCAAAGGGGGGCGCGCCGGTTGACCTATGAGATTTCGCCCCACCTTTTAGACTATGACTCAAGCCACAACGCACGCGCCACTGACATGGCGCATTTTGCTGGGATACGCGCTGCCCGCCTTGCCGGTTGCCGCCCTGTCGATCCCTCTGGGCGTGCTGCTCCAGAACTACTACGGCGAAGACCTCGGACTGGGGCTGAGCGCGGTGGCGATTGCGCTGTTTATCGCCCGGCTGTGCATCTTTGTGGTCGATCCGCTGGTCGGGTGGCTGTCGGACCACGTTGCCTTCCCGCTGATCCCCGGACGGCGCAGACCGTGGATCCTGCTCGGCACCCTCCTCGCCATGGTTGCCGTGTGGCAGTTGTTGCTGCCCTCGTCTCCGCCGCCCCTGTGGCAGTTCACACTGTGGGCGACGCTGGCCTACATCGGTATCGAGTTCATCGAAGTGCCGCACAGCGCGTGGACGCCTGATCTGGCAAAGTCGTACAACGACCGCAGCTTGCTCAACACCTTTCGCACCGGCGGGATCATCCTTGGCACGCTGATTTCCTTTATGCTGATCGCCATTTTCCCGACGGTCGCTGAGCAAATTTCGGCGTTGGGGATTGGGCTGGCCATCGGCTTTCCGCTGTGTGTCAGCTTGGGCCTGAGCCTCACCCCCGACCGTGCGCCTGACCCGCCGCCCGCGAACAGCCTGCGGCAAAGCTGGACCACCGCCCTGCGCAATGGCCCCTTCTGGCGCTTGGCGTTGGCGTACGGGGTGAATGCGCTGGCCAACGTCTTGCCGCCGACGCTGTTGCTGACCTTTGTGCGCTACAATCTCGGGCTGGAAGACAATACCGTTGGCAGCATCCTGTTCGTCTATTTCGTCGCGGCCATGCTGGGGACACCGTTTTGGTTCTGGGTCTCCCGCCGCGTGGGCAAGCATCGGGCGTGGTGCATCGCCATGCTCACCGCTTGTCCCATCTTTGCCTTTGCGCCCGTGCTGCCTGCGGGTGAAGCCGGCTTCTACGGCTTTCTCGTGATATCGTTCCTGACCGGGCTGACGCTGGGCGCTGACTTGACCCTGCCCCAATCGATCCAAGCGGATGTTGTGGATCTGGACGAGCTGCGCGCGGGCCGATCTCGCGCAGGGTCGTTCTACGCCTATTGGTCGATGACCACCGCGCTGGCCGTTGCAACCGGCGGGTTGGTCGGCCCGCTGTTGATCAAGGGCTTCGGCTTTGTCGAAAGCGCGCCTGTGCAGACACAAAGCGCGCTGTGGGCCATCGCCGGGGGCTATGCTTTGCTGCCGATTGTGCTCAAGATCATCGCGATTTCGCTCAGTTGGCGCTTCCCCATCACCGCGACCAAGCAGGCGCAAATCCAACGCATTCTGACCACCCGAAGAGGACGTCTGCCCCATGCCCTTTGACATCAGCAACGGAACCGCCCCGACCGTCACGCCCTTTGTGCTGGAGCGTTTCTTCGACGGCGTGGCCACCGGTACAGGCTTCTATCAGGGCCGCAGCGGAGACATCGGGCGGCAAATGTCGTGCCGCATCGAAGGGGTCTGGGATGAACCCGCCCAGGTGCTGACGCTGAACGAGGAGTTTTGGTTCGTCGATGGCCGCTACGAAACCCGCATCTGGACCATCGCCAAGCGCGGGGACAACGATTACCGCTTTACCGCCGGGGATATTGTCGGCGAAGGGCGCGGCGCGCACACGGAAACCAACGTGTTTAAGTCAGGCTACAGCCTGAACTACGATTTGCCCAACCCCGTCTTTGGACGCCAGCAGATGGTGTTTAGCTTTGACGACTTTATGCTGGGTGTGGATGACGATCGCATGCTCAACCGTTCCCGCATGAAGAAGTTTGGGCTGTGGCTGGGGGATATTACGCTGTGGATCAAGCGAGAGCGCTAAGGTGCCAAGGTTCGGACGGGTCGCTCCATGCCAGCGCGGTTCGCAACGCGAACCCCGGGTGGGCGGGTGGGCCGTAAAACTGAGGCGACAGCCGAACGCTGACAGGGTCAGCGCGACCCGCCCTTTCAGTCCTTCGGCACCAAAGGCCGCATAAGCATGAAAAACAACCAATACGGCAAACTCATCATGGTCTTCAGGATCACCGCAAACACTTTGGGAAAGGTAATCTCAAACCGGTTATGACCGGTCAAACCTCGGTAAAAAGCCGCCGCTGCGTCTTCTGCGTCCATCAGAAACGGCATGGGAAACCGATTAATCGCCGTCGCTTCCGAGCGCACAAACCCCGGACAGGCGACCTGCACCACAACCCCCGTCGGATCCAACTCAGGCTTCAAGCTTTCCGCCATCGCAATGATCGCCGCCTTAGTCCCGCAATAGGCCGGAGACGTCGGCAATCCGCGATAGCCCGCCACCGAACCCAGCAAACAGATTTTCCCCTGTCCGGCTTCGATCATCGGCGGCAGAACCGCTTCCAGCCCTTCGGCAACGCCGCCAACATTGACCGCGAACATCCGGTGGACGTCTTCCGCCTTGAAATCAGCCGCCGTCTGCGGCCAAAACACGCCCGCGTTCAGCACGACTTGGTCCAGCCGCCCGCTCTCTTCGAGCATATGAGCCACGGCGCGCCGGGTCGCGGCGCCGTCCGTCACATCGAGTGGCACCGGACGAATATCGCCAATCCCTTCCGCCGCCAGCGCCTCCAAGCGCTCAGACCGGCGCGCCGAGACATAAACCCGCCACCCCTCTCGCGCCATCAATCGCGCCAGCGCCTCGCCAATCCCCGATGACGCTCCGGTGATCCAAACAGATTTCATGCCTTAGACCCGCTGATATTCGAAATCGTTGCCCAGCAGAGAGAATTGCAATCCCGACCAGGTTCCGCTGCCGTCATAGTAAATCTTGATGGGCAGATCGCCGCCCATGTCCCAGCCCTGCACGGACCGCCCGCGGAACGACCCTGTGCCCAAAGACTGCGGGTTGAGGGTCAAAACCTTACCCCGCTGGGTGTCCAAAGCCTGCCGCTGTTGCACGAAATTTGGCATCCAATACGTCGTGGGTAACAGGTTGGCATCGGCTTTGACCCGGCGCCCCTTGGCATTCAGCACCGACAAGATGCCGCCATCATGGTCCGCGCTCACTTCAAATGCTTCACCCCGCAGCTCGCCCCGTGAGCGCAGCTGTGACAGTTGCCCGCCCGACCATGTTTCAACCGTCGAGAGATTGTATTTGACCCGAAAGCCAAAAACCCGCCCCTCAAAGGCCGCTTGGGTCCGAACCGTTGGCGCAGCAGCCGAGCCGGTGATCTCATACCGATGCTGCCCAATCGCCTGATCGCCCTGATACAAGTCCATCGACACGCGCGCTTCTCCGGGGAAGGTCGGCGCAGCAAAGGCCAGTCCCGCCGGCATCATCGGCAGGGCCAAACCACCAGCCAACAGGCCAAGCGCAGTACGTCGGTTCAAGGTCATGGGCTTCGATTCCTTCTAAATTGGTCTTACCAATCTCACTTAGCGTAAAACCCTGACAGGAAAAGGGCAAAGCCGCGCCGCGCTCTAGACTCACGCTCAAGTGATGCTTTGCCATCGCCCGCTTACGGGGCGGCGGTCCAGAACAACAAAAAAGCCCGCGCCACGAAACCAATCGTGCCGCGGGCGAGAATGCCAGCCTAAAAGCCGAGAATAAAATCGGCGCTAGGCCGAGCGGCGGCGACCGCCACCCCGGCGACCCCGGCCCGCACCTTCGGCGCCTTCTGGCGCTGGTGCCCGGTACTTCGCCATCCACTTCATGCACGATTGATCATGCCCCAGCAGCGCGTCGGCGGCGCGTACAGACGTCATTTCTTCCTCGTGCAGCGGGTTCATGATGGCCGAGGTCATGCCGTACCCTGCCGCCATTGCCACGAATATACCGTTCATCCAGTGTCGGTTCGGCAGGCCAAAGGAGACGTTGGACAGGCCACACGTCGTGTTGGCACCCAGCTCCTTACGGATTTTCGCAACGATCTCGAACGCCTGCTGGCTGTAGGTCAGGATCGCATCCGCCGGGGTCGCGCCCAGCGGCATGACCAAGGGGTCAATCACGATGTCGTTGGCTTTGATGCCAAAATCCGCAGCGCGTTCAACAATCTTCTTCGCCACGGCAAAGCGCACTTCGGGATCCGGCGAAATACCGGTTTCATCATTACAAATGGCCACCACAGGACAGTCGTACTTCGCGGCCAGTGGCAGCACGATATCCAGCGACTCATCCTCACCGGTGACCGAGTTGATGAGCGGACGGCCTTTGGCCGCTTCAACACCGGCAATCAGCGCTTCCTTCACCGAACTGTCTACCGCCAGCGGCAGATCCGTCAGACCCTGCACAAGGTTGATCATGTCGACCAAAATGGTCGGCTCATGCCCCATGTGCGGTGGAATGCCGGCGTTCACGTCCAACATGTGCGCGCCTGCTTCGGTCTGGGAAATCGCATCCCGCTCCACCCGTTCATAATTCCCCGCAGAAAGCTCTTCGAGGAAGGTTTTGCGGTTGGTGGGGTTCAGGCGTTCCCCGATCACGGTAAACGGCTTGTCGTCACCGATGATCCATTCGCGGGTCGCAGAAGCTACAAGTGTATGGGCCATTAACGAGGCTCTCCAAAGAATGATCCGTCCTCGTCCGAGGCGCGGGCGTTTGACCTGTGTATCGTCCCGGCGGCCAACCCACGCTGGCCTGCACGCGACGGTTTATGGTGTGATTGATTTAGCCGATATCAACAGTGAGTTTCAGTTGGTCCTTCGGCGTCACGTCGAACAAGCCATCGCGCAGGGCGTAGGACCACGCCGACGTCCGCTTCAGCCCGCCGATGGCGTACATGTGCACGCCTCGAATACCCGCATTGGCGTCTTCGGCAACATAGCGCGCCAGGTCGATAACCTGCTTGTCCGGCGCGTTCACCGTCATCAGTTTCGTCACGTCCGCCGCGCGCTTCATCAAAAAGCGGATGGAGTTGCCCACGCCCGCCGCCTTGGAAAAGCCCAGCAGCGTCTTGATCGTCGCGAGGCCCGGCAGACCGATGCGGATTGGCAGGGTATTGCCTTCCCCGTTGATCCGGCGATCCCAAGCGATCAGCGGCTCAGCCTCAAACGCGAACTGCGTGACGATATCCAGCGTCGTGCCGGTTCGCTCTGCAAAGCCGTTTTTCCACGCCAGCGCTTCCTTAATCGCCTCATCGGTGATGTCGGGGGAGCCCTCTGGATGCCCGGCGACCGACACTTTGCGGATCCCCGCTTTGTCGATCAAACCGCTTTCCAACACGGCCATGGAGCTATCATACGGCCCAAGTGGCGTCTCCACGCCACCGGCAATGGTCAACACGTGCTCGACCCCGGCCTCGCCAACATAGCGCTGCAGAATGTCGTCCAACATCTGCTCAGACTGGATCGACCGCGCGGCGATGTGTGGAATGGGGTTAAAGCCTTCTTCCCGCAAACGCTTGGCCACCGTCACGGTCTCAAACACATCCGAACCGGGCAAGAAGGTCACGTAAACCGGCGTATCATTGCGCAAGCGCGCGTTAAAATCCGGGATTTTGGCCGCTGAATTCGGGGTGGTTTCAACGGTAAAATCGTTGAACAGATTCATAACGGCTTGTTTGGTATCAGTCATGGCTCGAACCTTATGTCGGTCGTCGTGTTAATGCTGGCAGATTGCAGATGGCGGGCGGCAAATGGCAGGTGGTGAATGTCTGACAAAGCGGGCGCGCGCAGGCGCTCAACCCGCGCGACCACCACCGGCAATCAGCGCGCGCAGGCGTTCAGTGTCGAATGCAGCGTCCAGCTCTGCGGCTTTGGCGTCCGCAATGGCTTGCAGATCGCCGTCCACCTCAACCGGGTCCGTGCGCTTGAATTCCGCCAGATAGTCGTCTGTGCTGGTTTCACCGTCGCGCATCGCGGCCGCATCCACGGCCTTCTCAAACCGCTCGGGCAAGTTCGCCGTGAACCGCTTCCGCCCTTCTCGGATTTGCACCATCGTGGGGATGTCGCGCCAGTAAATGATCTGCATGCCGGCCATAGAGTCTCTCGCAAACTGCTTGATAGGTTTTCACTAGCTGACATGGTTCAGTCGCGCCGCTCTGACTACTGCAAAAGCGACCGTTTCAAGCGCGCCTTGGTCGCTTTGGCAAACACCGGTCAATTATCCCCACAGAAGTCAAAAAAACCGCCTAGCGGTAGGGCCAACCGTTGGGCTCACAGGCCATCAGATCAATGCTTTGCTGCTGCATCACCGGCGCTGGTTCTCCGGGCGTGGTGCACAGCGCGTGTCCCATGCCTAGGTAATGCCCAACCTCGTGATTGATCAGATAAGCGCGGTATTCTTCCAAACTGCTGGTCCAATGCGGTACAGCCGCATTCCACCGCTCGACATTCAACACCGCCCGCTGACCAACCCGGCAGGAAAAATAGCCCTCCGTATCCAAAGGCGCGCACAGTCGATCAACGCTCGCGGGCGAGGCGATCAGGATGCTTAGGCTGGGTGCCTCCGATGCCAGATGTTGAAAGGCATGCAGCCCTCGCGCAGTCCAACCCCGGTGATGGCCCAACACGGCCTGAATGGTCGCCATGGCGTCTGCCACCGACGGCCCCCCGGAATCCAGCTCAACTTCAACCCGGATCGTGTGCACCCTCGCCGCTGCGCCCAGCGTTTCCCCCGTAAACAACAGCGGCCCATCAACAGGAATGAACTCAAACCCCGGATTCAGCTCTGACGCGCAAACCTCGGCAAAGTAACCAAAGGGGCACGGCAGCAGAATTTCTTCCGGCAAAATCTGGAAATCAAGACCGGTGTCCAAGGCAATGCGGGATTCAGTCGGCAGAGCCGTTGGCGCATCCAAACGGCTTTCTGCGCCCGCTTGCAGGCCGCCCGAAATCAGCGGCACAAGCAAAAGCATGAGCAACCGCCACAGAAACCGCCACCGCACAATCGCGTTCTTCATCACCGGCGGGTCAGTCGCCGAGGTCTGCGATTTCGAGCAAGGCTTCGACAAAGCCCTCTGCCTGCTCCGTCCGATCATTGAAATCGGGGCCGTCAATCAACCGATAAGTCGCCCCGCGACGCTCCAACTCAGCCCGGCACCGCTCAAAAAAATCTTCCCGCCGCGCCTGTCGATCGTGCATTCGAATGCTGTCTTGCACAAAGGGGGTTTCAGGGGTCAGCAGCAAGTAAAGATCCGGCAAATCAACGCCGTCCCAGTCAAAAGCAGGATCGCGGCTGTCGCACAGAAAGTCGGACCAAATCGCGGTTTTCACCACGTCCGTATCCTCAACAATCAACGCCGTCCCGCCCCGTGCCTCGATATCCTCGCGCAGCATGATGTGCTGCGTAGCGATTTGGGTCAGGTGTTGGGGCGTCCAAGACTCTTCAGGAATCGCCAGCGCATGGGTAAAGGCACGGCCATATTCCGGCATGTAAAGCGCCTCAAATTCCCGCGACAGGTGGCGCGCCAGCGTGGTCTTGCCGGTGCTCTCTGGCCCAAAAACCGTTACTCTCAACATAAGCGAACGCTCGTCCCCCAAAGCTTCCCAATCGTCTCCGAACAGGCGGTTTAGACGTGGATGGCCCGCTTGTCGATTGCCATAGCAGCCTCTTTGACCGCTTCATTCAGCGTTGGGTGGCCGTGGATGATGTGGATCAGATCCTCATACGTCCCGCCAAACTCCATCACCGCTGCAACTTCGTGGATCAGTGTGCCCGCGTCCTTGCTGATGATGTGCGCGCCTAGAATGCGGCCATTATCCTTGTGCGCCAACAGCTTAACCAAGCCGTCAGTTTCCTCCATCGCGCGCGCGCGGGAGTTTGCTTTGAACGGGAATTTACCGACCTTGTACGACACGCCAGCCTCTTTCAGCTCTTGCTCGCTAAAGCCGATGTTGGCGACTTCGGGGGCCGTGTACACGATGCCGGGAACGGTGGTGTAGTCCACTTTGACCTTCTTGGTTCCAGCAATCAGTTCAGCAACAGCCACGCCCTCTTTCTCCGCCTTGTGCGCCAGCATCGGGCCGTCGATCACGTCACCGATGGCAAAAACGCCCTTGGCCGTTGTCTGAAAACCGCCATCGACCGTGACGCGGCCTTGCTTGTCCGTCTCAACGCCCGCAGCCTCAAGCCCCAAGCCGTTGGTAAAGGGACGCCGTCCGATGGCGACCAGCACCACGTCTGCGCTCATCTCTTCCCCGTCACCGCCCGAAGACGGCTCAACGGCCAGCGCAACGCCCTTGCCCGTATTCTTCGCCGCTGTGACCTTGTGCCCGAGTTTGAAGGCGATGCCCTGTCCCTCCAGCGTTTTTTGGAAGGTTTTGGCGATTTCGTTGTCCATGCCCGGGCAAATGCGGTCGAGGAACTCCACAACCGTCACTTTCGCGCCCAAGCGCTGCCAGACAGAACCCATTTCCAACCCAATCACCCCGCCGCCGACGACAACCAAGTGCTCCGGCACGCTCGACAGCGCCAACGCGCCGGTCGAGGACACAATGCGTTCCTCGTCGATCTCGATTCCGGGCAGTGGTGTGACTTCAGAGCCAGTGGCAAGAATGATGTTTTTCGCGCTGATGACCGCGTCGCCACCTTCGCTGAGCTTGACATCAACCCGGCCATCCCCGCCCAGACTCGCCCAGCCTTGCAGGTAGGTGACTTTGTTCTTGGCAAGCAGCAGTTCGATGCCAGAGGTCAGGCCGTGAACAACCTCTTCCTTCTTGTCCATCATCTTCTCGACATCGACCTCAACCGCGCCAACCTTGATGCCCCAATCGGCAAAGGAATGACGGGCGTGCGCGACCTGTTCAGAGGCGTGCAGCAGCGCTTTTGACGGAATGCAACCAACGTTCAAGCACGTCCCGCCAAGGCTGCCCCGACCCTCAATACAGGCCGTCTTCAAACCCAACTGCGCCGCCCGTATCGCCGCCACATAGCCACCCGGCCCGCCGCCGATGACAACAACATCAAATTCCGAGGACTGCTTCTCAGCCATAGCAAGGCTCCTGTCTGCCTGAACACGAGGTAATTTCTGCTTTTATATATAGGCGGGTTGGCAGCCGATCCGATGCGCAAATTTGCGGCCATAGCCATCGGTGATGTGAAGGGGCGGTGCATTCGTGTTCGGTTGGCTGGCCTTTCAAGGCACCCAACGAGCGCCCGACCGCCACAAGCCGCCTACATTAGTACCCCTATTAATTGAATTTTCGCTACTTTTTGGATTATAAGCAGTGCCCAGTGTCCGCCACGCCGCCCCGTGCGCTCGTGTGTGGCTTAAATCCCATGAAGTGCTGTGTTTTTATGCTGAAAATCCAAAAAGTGCTGCAGGCGTGTGTGCGAACGCCGTTGCTCGCTCTCGCGCTCCTCGCGTCCCTCCTGCCCCACACCGCCTCCGCTCACGACGAAAAGTACCATGCCGAAGCGCTGTGTAAGGATAAGGACCAAGAGGTCACAGTCACCAACGACCGAACGCGGATCGATTGCTATGATCGGGTGTTCGCCTACGAAGTCGATTGGTCGCACAAATGGCACGAAGGCATCGGCCAAGCGCTCTACTACGCCTCCGCCGAAAAGCGCCCAAACGGTGAAAACTATCTGCCCGGTTTGATCTTGGTCTGCAGCCACGCAACGAACGCTCAACCATCAAAGATAAAGACGTGCGAGGGCCACTTTGAACGCGCAGCAAAGACGTTTGAGCATCACGCCATCGAAGGCCAGATTTGGCTGTGCCTGAACACCGCACGGCGCCGGAGCGAGTGCGAGACAGCGCGGTTTTAGGGAACAATCGTCGAGCAATATCCCCATCAGGCTTGATCAAAAGCGCGAGTTTACAGATTTAACCGCCAGTCTGATGACGAGGTATCTTCAATTGCACTTGCCATCCGACACTCAGATCGCTAGGTCAGAGCCTTACCAAAAGGTCGGGCTGTAGCGCAGCCTGGTAGCGCGTTCGTCTGGGGGACGAGAGGTCGCGGGTTCGAACCCCGCCAGCCCGACCATTTATTCCATCGCCAGCTTATTCCATTGCCAGCCCCTGTTGCGACCCACCTCGCCCACGAACCGCGAGACACCGTCGCCATCGCTGGCCTATTCCGCCGTTTCTGACGTACGCGCCATCAGCGCTTGCAGGGCGTCCAAGACCAGCTCTGGGCAGTCGAGGGCCAAGTCGTGGCCTTGGTCGTCGATGATTTGGACCTCAGCCTTAGGGATGGCGTCTTGGAGGATGGTCGCGGCCTCCAGCGGGATCAGCGCGTCATCCGCGCCGAACAGCGCCGTCACCGGCGTCCCCTGCACGCCGACAGCCTCAAAGCTCTCCTGCAGCCCATCCATCGGGTAGTTCCGCAGCGTGCTGAGCAGAGACGGGTAATAGCCGGGGATCTTGGCTTGTTGGCGGACCGCGCTGTTGACCATATCCCGCACCGCGCGAACCTTGGACGTGCTCGACGCCAGCCCCGGCCCGACCCAGCGCCAGATCAGATCGCCGATGATCGGCACACCCAGCCAGCCGAGGCTCATTGGCCGTCCCAGCCGCAGCCCCGCCGGAACCACCAGCAGCAGCGCCCGCACCTGCCCCGGATGATGCGCGGCAAAGTCCGTCACCACGCCCCCACCCATGGAGTTCCCCACCATTGTCACTGGCTCGTCCAGCGCTACCGCATCGAGAAACTCAGACAGCATCCGGTTATACAGCCCCCGATCGTGCCGCACCCTTGGCCGATCCGAGAACCCGCGCCCATAGAGATCGACCGCGAACACGCGAAACCCAGCCTCGACCAACAACGGCCCGAGGAAGTTGTACATCCAACTGGCATAGGAGAACCCGTGAACCAGCACCAGCGGCGGGCCATCGTCCGCCCCGGCATAGCGAAAGTGAACGCGCCCTTGGCTTAGATCGACGAAGTACTCTGAATGCTCTGCCACTGTTCCCAAACTCCACTGGAGGGAAAAAAAGTTACGCACGGCGTAAACGAATGCGTACTCTGCCTGTGTAAGGCTTTTGAAACAACGAACAACCGTGTGCCCGAATGGACTTGGATCAAATCGATTTTACCGCCTTGTATGCGGGTGATGATCGCACTTGGAGCCGATTTGTCCTGATGGCACGCCCCGTTTTGGAGGCCGCTGTGCGCCGCACCTTTACACGACAGGGGCTAACGCCCGACGCCGGACTGTTCCAAGACAGTGTCGCCGACACGCTGGAGCGGCTGGCGGCGAAGGACTTCGCCCTGCTGCGCCGCTTTGACCCCCAGCGCGGAAAGCTCAGTGCCTTCCTTGCCGTGGTCGCAGGTTCAACGGCAGCCAACACACTGCGCGCCGCACGCCGTCACCCCAGCGGTGATCTCGACAGTGCGCCAGACCTGCCCACGACCGCGCCAGCGCACCGCTCCTCGATCCGCGACGTGGTCCCCGCAGGCATGCTGACCGACCGCGAAACGCTGGTGTTGGTGCTGAGTTTTGACCGCGACCTCGACGGTCCCGACATTGGCCGGGCGCTGTCCATTTCCGATAACACCGTGCGGGTGCTCAAGGCCCGCGCGCTCAAGAAACTGCGGGACGCCGGGATCCGGCCCGATGGCACATTTGATGTGCCGGGCGCGGACGGTCCTGCCCCTGCTGCGAACAAGGCTGCCTGATATGAGCCCCTTTGACCCTGATGACATCCTCGCCCTCGCCGCACAGCGCGCTGCGGGGATCAAGCTGAGCGCGCCGGAGCAAAGTGCGCTGGACCGGGCGATGCTGGACGACCCTGATCTGGCGCTGCTGATTGTCGATGCGGCAGAGGTTGCCGCCGCGACCGCCCCAGCCCAGCGCAAAGGCCGAGCGACGCTCGCCGCGCTGATCTTTGGCATGATGGCGTGCTTTGGCGTTGGCGCGACGGCCGGGGCGCAGTTGGCAAGCGGCTTGGTCGGCGGCTCCTCAAACAAAGGCCCGCACCAAATCGAAGTTCGCCCCATCGGCGATAGCCTAAGCCTCAGCTTCGATGCTGGGCGGAAAAGGAAATAGACCATGCAGAACCGTTTGATCCTCTGGATTGCGCTCGGCTCGCTGTTCCTCAACATCGGCGTGATCAGCGCGGTCGGCATCGTTTACTGGAACAACCAGCGCGGCGGCGAACCCTGGCAAGCGTTGGAGGCCAACTCAGGCTGGAACGACGACGATTGGGCGGCGCTCAATGCCCTGCTCGAAAATCGATACAGCCAAATCGAAGGTCTGGGCGGGCTGATTGACGAGCAAGCCGACGAGATGCTGCAAGCGCTATGGCGGGAGGAGCTGGACCTTGACGCCGTGCTGGAAAACTTCAACCGCGTGGAAGACACGCGCACCGAAATGTCCAGAGCGCTGTTCGTGGAGTTCGTGGAATATCTCGACACGCTGCCGTTTGAGAAGCGCGAAGCCCTGCTCGATTTCTTGCTGGAGACTGAAGAATTTGCCCTCTGGTTCCTTTGACGCCGGATAACTGACCCCGAAGCAAACCCTGAAGACGGGCCGCGCCGGTCCGGATCAACCCACCGCACAAGACCCCACACGACCTTGAGCTCATCGAAAGGAAACATCCGATGAAAACCCTGAACCGTGCCTTGCTCGCAGCCAGCGCTGCCCTCTGCGCCCTTGCCCCCACGGTGCGCGCACATGCTGACGCGCTAAGCCCCGAAGACGTGCGCCACGCGCTGACCCGCACCAGCTTCGCCGCGTCGCCTAGCGACCTGCGCACCTTCACCGGACAAACCCGTGCCGCCTTGATCGAGAGCATCCTCGACGACATCAATGCGCTGGATACCCAGCCTGCGCCAGGGTTCACCCAGCAATGGCGCGCACCGATTGAGTTCCTCTTTGGCAAGAACGACACCTTGGGCGAGCTGGCCGTGGGCGCGCAGTACATCAACCTCGTGGATCTGAGCACATGGTGGATGGTCGAGGCGACGAACACAGAAAGCCCGTTCAAAGAGCAAATGACCATGTTCTGGATGGACCACTTCGTCACGTCGTTCGAAAACCATGAAGACGCGCACTTGACCGCGCAGAAGTTCCAGACGCTGCGCGACACCATGGGTGGCTCGTTCCGAGATATGCTGGCGGCACAGCTGCGGGATCCGGCGATGCTGGTCTATTTGAACAACGTGGAAAACACCGCCGAAGCACCCAACGAGAACCTTGGTCGCGAGCTGCTGGAGCTGTTCACCCTGGGTCAAGGGCGCGGCTATACGGAGCAAGACATCCGCGAAGTCTCCCGCGCGCTGACCGGGAACAGCTTGGAGGACTCCACCGGCCAGTTCATGTTCCAACGTTCTGCGCACGACAAGGGCCAGAAAACCATCTTTGGCGCGACGGCGTATTTCAGCGCCAATGACCTGCCGGACCTCATCCTCAGCCAGCCGAGCTTTGGCCCCTATATCGTTGAGAAAATGTGGCGCTTCTTTATCTCTGACACCCCGGACGCCGCGCAGGTTGCCGATATTACCGCGCAGTGGAAGGCGTCGGACTGGGATCTGCCGACGCTCTACCGAGCCGTTCTCAGCACGCCCGGCTTCTGGGACCAAGCCAACCGAGGCACGCTGGTTAAGTCCCCGTGGGAGCTTTACATCGGCTTCAACCGCACCTTTGGCAGCACCCCCACCGAAGCGATGGAGCTGCACGATTTGACACTGGACGCCGGTCAAACGCTGTTCATGCCGCCCAATGTTGCCGGGTGGCAAGAAGGCGCGGCGTGGATCACCGATGCCAGCCTCGCCCAGCGCACAGCCTCGTTGCAAGAGATGATGAACACGTGGATCTACGACCGCTTCGAGCCCTATGACGCGCCCGACGCCAACCAAGCGGCGATGAAGCCGGAGAGCCAAGGCTTGCGCATTGGCCTTGTCGGTCTGGATTGGGCGTGGAAGTCCGTGGAAGACGACTGGAAGGAAACCGGCCTTGCCCTGTCGCTCTATGATGTTGGCTTCAAGGGCCAGACCTACCACAGCCTCGCTTTCTTTGTCGGGATCGGCGAAGGCGACGGGGATCGTGACGTTTACTTTGGCATTGAGCAAGAAGGCTGCGGCACCGAATGCCCGCTGTCTCGGCTGATCGAGCGCGTCGCACCGGAAACGGATGAAGACGGCAATTCTGTCCGTGAGTTCTGGCTGAACCCTTGGGAATCCAGCCCCGGTGTTGGCCGGTTGAGCGCGGACGAACGCGACTTGATCGCCGCCCTCATCAAGGCCGTCCCGACCCTGATCGAGGACACCAAGGACGACCAAGTGTGGTCCTATATCGCAGCTGAAGCAGCAGAAGAAGGCTTGGACATGCCGACCTTTGACGCGTTGAAAAAGACCAGCAAACGGATCGCCAATGCCTTTAATCATTCAGGCATGCTGTCGCGCACCATGCCAAAGCTGCCCGATGTCGAGCGCGGCATCAGCCACAAGGGCGCAGCGGGCCTGCCGCCACAGATCGTCGAAATGGCCATCGGCGCAGCGGTTGCCCCGCGCAGCGATGATGACGAAGCCATCGATGCGCTGTTTGGCACCCTGTACGACACAATCTTTGAGCAGCGCGCCGCGCTCTATCAGTCGCGTCTGACGGAAACCTTTGCCGACCCTGACCAGTGGCTGGCGGCTTTGCCCGCACCGATGCAGACCTCGGCGGGACTGGAAAGCATGCTTCTGCCGGTGCGCAATCCGGCGCTGGCGACCAACGATCGCGCGGTTGAGGGGCTTGACGACTTGCTGATCTCGCTCGTCCTCGACCCGCGCTTTCAGCTCAAATAGCCCGCCACCACACCCCGCACTTCACCGCACGCTGATCCGTGAAAGGAACCGAACCATGACAACGCTTTCGATGAACCGCCGCAACTGGCTTCGCTTGATGGGCGCATCCGCGCTCTCTTTGCCGCTGACCACCGCGCCTGCTTGGGCAGCCGGGGCTGGGTTGGGCAAGGACCACACGCTCATTCTGATTGAACTGGAAGGCGGCAACGATGGTCTGAACACCCTCATTCCCTACGCCGACGACAACTACCAACGCGTCCGCCCAACCCTTGCGCTGTCGGGGCGAGACGTGCTGCAGCTGGGCGGTGATATGGGGCTGCACCCCAGCTTGTCTGGGCTCGCCAAAGGGTGGGAACGCGGCCAAGTCCGCTTGATCGAGGGCGTCGGTTATCCCAACCCCAACCGCAGCCACTTCCGCTCCATCGAAATCTGGAACGCTGGCCTTGGCGCAGACACCAAGGAAACCCAAGGCTGGGTTTCTCGGCTGATGAACCAAAGCACCCTCGGCCTCGATGCCGACGGTATTGGTTTGGGCGGAGAGATGGGGCCGTTGCGCGGACCGGGGCGCTTCACCGGGCTGGAGGAAATCGAAGAATTTTTCGACCAAGCCGAAGCCCTGCGCACCGCTGGAGTTCTGGGCGGCTACGATGATGGCACCATGGGCGCCGCCACCATGATGATGGACGGCGGCCACTCCGTACGACCCAGCGGCGGAAACGCGGCCCTCGACCACTTGCTGAGTGTTCACTCCAACGCCGTTGGCACCGCCGACCTGCTGGAACGCAAGCTGCGCCAAGCCGCCAACCGGGACTTCAGCATGCCGGACAGCGCGCTTGGCCTCCAACTCGCCGCGGCGCTGCAGTTGCTCGACGCGGGCGTGACCACACCGGTGATGAAGGTCGCCCACGGCGGCTTCGATACCCACGCCTATCAAGCCGAAGAACACGCGTTTTTGCTCCAGGAACTCGATACAGCAATGGCCGCGTTCGAACGCGCCGCGCGAGAGATCGGCGTCTGGAACAACGTCACGCTCATGACCTACAGCGAGTTTGGCCGGCGCTTCCACGAAAACGGCTCCGAAGGCACGGACCACGGCACCGCTGCCCCGGTCCTGCTCGCTGGCGGAAAAGTCGCTGGCGGCTTTGGTGGGGCGCGGCCTTCTTTGGCGCGGGAGGATCTGGTCGAAGACGACATGGTGCACACCACCGATTTCCGCGCTGTCTATGCCGGGATTGTTCAGGACTTGTGGGGACTGGACCCGGTCCAAGCTGTTGGCGGGTCGTTCACAGCGGAAACCATCCTCAGCTAAGCGTCAGCAAAGGCGCGCAAGGGCGGTTGGGCGCGCGCTCGTCGGGATGGAAGAACGAGGCTGGTTCTTCCTGCAGGATCCATGCGCTTCGACATCCGCGAGCCTTTTGCCTTTGCCTTTGCCTTTGCCTTTGCCTTTACCTTCACCCGTGCCCTTGGCGCAGAAGACTTCGATATTCTCCAAGTCAAAGACGCCTTTGGCCGACAGCCGCGTGCGTTTGATCTGGAGCGCCACCGTGCGCTGTCGCGCTACGCCGTGTCGTCTCGCAGTCGCATGACTAAGCGCGCAAGTAGGATGGCGCGCAAATGACCCAAATCCGGAAAACCCAGCTTACTCAACAGCGATTTCGACTGACTCTTTTTGGTCTCGATACTGACCCGATCCCGCACGGCACTGACTTGAAGGCTTTGACCCGCAAGGGTTTGCAAGATCAGCTGAATCTCGGCGCGCGTGACACGCGGGGCAAACTCACGCCGGATCAGCGCTTCCAAATCCGTGCGGGCCGACACCAGCGCAATCCCGGGCCGCGGGCCGTTGGGCGCGCGAAACAGAATATACAGCCGCATCTCGTCCAAGCTGCCTGCGCCCAAGCTGCGGTCTCGGTCCAGCAAGGCAGAGAGCTGCGCCACCATTTCCAGATCTTCTGGGCCAGAGAGATGGATCACGGCATCATCGCTCAAGGTAAATTCGACAAACCGCGATGCCGTCAGCTCACCCGGACCCGCAGCAGCGGATGAACGGCGGAGCAATTCGCCCGCTGGTCCTTCCGCCCCCTGTCTGGTGTCGCCTATCGCTGTCACAAGCATCCATCAGTTGGCCCAAGGCCGCTAAAAGCCATGGGTAGCGTGCTTTATCCTTGGGGCCAAAGTCCGCCCATAAACCGGATTCGTAGAACCGTCGCGGCCCGCAAAAGCACAATATGCGACCCAAATCCGCCGTGGCACGGGACCACAGAGCCAAGGATCACTGCATTTCGCAGCAAATTAACACTTATGCGAGCTATACTGAAGATATTTGCAAGTGTTTTTTTATTATGGGAGGAAAAGCAGCCTTTCACCCCAAGGGGGGATTTTTCCGAGCGGCCAATTGGCGAAAAAGCATACGTGCGTAATTTCAATTTTTAATCATACGCCTCGTCCTCATTTAGGAGTCTAACCATGAAATTGGTTTTGAACCGTGTCTTTTCATTTGCGGCCGCTGCCGCACTGCTAGCTGGAAGCGCCGGCGTCGCATCCGCGCAAAGCTATGGCGACCCATTTGCGTCCTGTCGCGACCAAGTGACCACCACCGCGCAAGCCCTGAACGTCCGCGATACCCCGGCGCTGTACGGCACCATCGTTGCGACCTTGCCGCGCGGTAATGTCGTTGATGCCCGCGCGTGTCAGTCTGGCTGGTGCGAGATTTACGACTCATACAACCCAACCTTTGTCGGATACTCTTCACAGCGGTTTCTGACGTGTTCCGTTGCTGCTGCCCCAGCACCGGCACCTGCTCCAGCGCCAGCGCCTGCACCCGTCGCAGCTGCGCCCGTCGCGGCAGCTCCCGTCGCAGTAGCGCCCGTGGCACCACCAGCTGCCCCTGTCTCTATGGTTGATGCCCTTGCACCATCCCCGGATTACGCTCAGGCACCGCTGTCTGAGTCGGGTCTGACCAATCAGCTTACATCCCTGATTGGCACCATTGATGTTCTCGACACCGAATTCGCCGCCGCATCCCAGCGCAAGCGCGAACTCGACCGTTTGGCCAACCACTCCAAGCTCGTCAAAAACATCATGCAGGAAATCTTGCGCTCGTCTCTGGTCGGCGACTCGCTGATCACCGAAGCCAACGAAACGCAGAAGCGCGCCGACTTGGAAGCGGAAATCGAAGAGAAACTCCGCGCTGAGCTGGCTAAAGAAGCCGAGGAAGCCGCCGCAAAGGCTGCTGCGGCCAACGCTGCGATCCCAGCAGCAGCGGACAACTCTGACATCATCAAGCAACTGCTGCCAATTTTGCTGGCACAGGCGATGGGCAACTAAGTCAGGCGTAACCCTCTACGCACAGACTCCGCCTCTGGATGACGGAAATGACGCGGCCCCGACCTCCCTTTGCGAGCGTCGGGGCTCTTCTCGTTTCCTGGTGCATCCAGCGGCTGTCTGCGCGTGCCATTTTGATGAAAAAGCCGCCATGCCGGGAACGCGATCCTGATGCATAGCAAGTCCACCCTTCGGACGTGACTTTCGACTTTACGAGCACGGCCGCGCGGAGTAATACCGCTTTCACCACGAACACAGCGCCTCGCGTTGCGTTCTTTCAGGAGTGGGCGATTAGCTCAGTTGGTAGAGCATCTCGTTTACACCGAGAGGGTCGGCAGTTCGAGCCTGTCATCGCCCACCATTCCTGACCCCCCTTCCTCTTCCTTTGCTAAGACCCGAAAAGCGACGACAGCGTTTGTCCCCGGTTGCATCCCTGTCCCCTTGGACCTTGCAGGGTTTTCCCTGCGGACCTTGCCATCGCCCGAAACGGTGCAGGCCCTCGTCTGTGCGGACGCCGCACCCGCGCACGCCCATCCATCCATCCATACGCACCAAAGCAGCGAAATGCGTTTGCCGTAGCGCACCCGGCGGGGACAGCCCCTACCCTTTGGCGTCAGGCTGGGGTAAAGAGCCATCATGGATCTAGAAACTGCCAACACTGCACCGCTGGATGATGCACAGCCGGACGCGGGCGAAACTGCCGCCGACGAGCAGCCGCGCATGTCCCGTGACAGCACCAACTTCAAGCGCCTGCACCGTCGTTTGGCGCGCGAAATGGGTAAGGCGATTGCCGACTATTCGATGATCCAAGACGGCGACCGGATCATGGTGTGCCTGTCCGGTGGCAAGGATTCCTACACGCTGCTGACCCTGCTGACCGAGCTGCAGCGCCGCGCGCCGGTGTCGTTTGAGATCATCGCCATGAACCTCGACCAGAAGCAGCCGGGCTTCCCCGAGCACGTCTTGCCCGGTTACCTCGATGGCATTGGTGTGGACTACCGGATTATCGAGGCTGACACCTATTCGATCGTTCAGGAGAAAGTGCCCGCCGACCGCGTGGCGTGTTCACTGTGTTCGCGCTTGCGGCGCGGGGTGATTTACCGCACGGCCGCAGAGCTTGGCGCGACAAAAATCGCACTGGGGCACCACCGGGACGATATGGTGGAAACGCTGTTCCTCAACCTCTTCCACGCCGCCAAGCTCAAAGGCATGCCGCCCAAGCTGCTGACCAACGATTCCCGGCATGTGGTGATCCGGCCCTTGGCGTACTGCGCCGAGGCCGATATTGCGCGCTTTGCCCGCGCGATGGCGTACCCGATCATACCCTGCACGCTCTGTGGCACGCAGCCACAGGCCCAGCGCGCGGTGATCAAGGAAATGCTCCAAGGGTGGGAACGGCTGCACCCGGGTCGGCTGGATGCGATTTTCCACGCCACGCAGGACATTCGGCCCTCACAGCTGGCGGATGCGGCGCTGTTTGACTTTGGCGGTCTCGACGCACAGCGGACAGCAGCGGCAGACACCGCCGAGGACACGCCAGGATCAACCTTCGAGCACTTTTCTTCGACGCGGGCGCTGTTCTCCTTCGACTGAGCGCGCCAAGGCTTCCATCCCACAAAGATCGAATAAAAGCGCAAAGGCTCCGGAACGGAGCCTTTTCCGTTTGGTCAAGACTCCCTGAGGACTGTTGGCCGACGAATCAAACGCGGCGCCCCAATCCCCGTAGCTTCGATCCGCGCGACCGCTTGCGCCACAGGCTCCTGCACCACCGCCATCGCATGCACACTGGCATGGATCAGCGTCTCCGGCGCCGACACCAGCGCCACGTGATCAGGCCAGAACAGCAGATCGCCCGGCAGCGCCTGCGCCCACGCCGCGCCATCGTGATCATCCAGCCAATCCGCCGGCTCGCTTTCCTGCAGGTCACTGTCACGCGGCAAAGATCGCCCGCACGCCGCAAACGCCCGCTGCACCAACGCCGCGGAATCCAGCCCCAGCGACGACCGCCCACCCCACAGATAGGGCGTGTGCAAGAACTGTTCAGCAACAGCCACCGGGTCGGTTTCTGACACCGCAGCCACAGGGCTCACATGGCCTGAAAACACCCATTCCCGCTCACCAATCTGGCAGAACCCATCGGGGTCCGTCGCCGAAACCACCACGTCCGAGCCCATGAACAGCGCCGCGGACACCACCGATTTGAAATCTGGATCGCTGTAGACAAACGTCCGCACCGCGCTTACCCGGTGCGTAGGCTCCGCGACATCAGGACTGAGCGCAGCGGTGGGGATGTAACCGACGTAACCATCGGTCTCCAGCTGGCACCACGAGAACCCATCCCGGTCCTCAAACACCATCACCCGCTCACCCAGCAGTGCTTCCGACGCCCGCTCCGCCGTGCCGCTTGGGTGCGCAAAGATCGGCACCACGGGCGCAATCACCTGCTCCAGCGCGCCATCGACGACCGGGTGATCCTCGGGCAACAAATCAGCCAAACGGCTATCGGCAAGATCAGGGCGGACAGCATGACGGCGAGGGTCGAACATGGACGAAGCACTTTCCGAACGGCAACAACAGGAACAATCAGGTGCCGATTTTCAGCACCGCGATAGGCTGGCTTCTAGCACCATACCGCCGCCGTGGTCATAACCAAAGTGTTCCGGCCACCAGCAATGCGCCGCCCTAAGACGCCACCGCTTCATCCGACGCTTGCCCGGCCAAAGATGCGGGTTCAGCGGCAACCGGTCGCGCGAATTGAGGCCGTCGTCGTCCCAGCCACGTGCCCGACATAACACCCGCAGAGCGCAGCACGCCCACAATGTCATGCTGCACCGCAAACAGCGCCGGCGCGAGGATCAGCACCACCACCGTCCCCAGCCCCAAACCATAAACAATGGTCAGCGACGGCGGGATCAGGAATTGCGCCTGAACCGACGTTTCGAAGATCAGCGGTGTCAGACCGCCAATGGTGGTCAGCGAGGTCAGCAGCACCGGCCTCAACCGGTCTGCCGCGCCATCCAAAATCGCCGAGCGGACAGACTGCACTTTGGCCCGCCGTTCGATGGTTCCAATCAGCACGATGCTGTCATTGACGATAATCCCCGTCAGCCCGACAAAGCCAATCAGCGACAGGAACGACAGCACCTGCCCGTGGACCAAATGCCCCAGCACCATGCCCACAAAGCCCAGCGGGATGATCGACATCACCACCAAAGGCCGGAAGAACGACTGGAACACCCACGCCAGCACCAGATAAATCAGCGCAATAGCGATCAGCAGCACTTGGGTAAAGGCAACAAAGAACTCGCTCTGCTCCTCTGACTCGCCCTCAAACCGAACCGACACGCCATAGTCACTTTCCAACAGCCCCAGCGCACCGATATCGCGCAAGCGCGCTTCGACATCGCCGACGTTGCCCGCGTCTTCATCCAGCTCAGCCTGCACCGTAATCCGCCGCGATCCGTCGCGTGATTGGATCAGCGAAAAGCCGGCCACTTCGGTAAAATCGACCACCTGGCTCAGCTTCACCGCCGCACCTGTGGGGGTATAGAGGTCCAGCCCAGCGAGGAAATTCGCCGTTTGCGCGGCTTCGTTGATCTTGACCTCGACCGATATTTCTCCGTCATCGCGGATCAGATTGACCGCCGTGGATCCCGACAGCCAAGAGCGCAACTGCTGCCCCACACTGCCCGCATCAAAGCCCAGCGCCGCCCCTCGGTCCGAGACGCGCGCCACCAACTGTGTGGTGCCATAGGGGGTGTCGTCTTCAGCCTCAGAAACCCCGCCGATGCCGTTGAGGAAGGACGTCAGCTGCAAGGATGCTGCCTTGAGCTGCTCGGTCTCACCCCCGACTAACGCGATCGACAGTGCGCCCGTGTCGCCACCGCTGAACGACCGCCGGGACGCAATGCCTTCGAGTTTCGGGTGCTTCGGAATCCCAGACAAGCCGACGAACAGGTTGCGCGTGGAGTAAATCCGCGTGTCCTGTTCGACCAGCTCAACCCGCATGTTGCCCAGCAGATCAGGATCCGTGTTGGTGTTTCCTGTCCCACCAAAGCTGCGCCCACCCCGTGCACCGACTTGGCTGAACATCACCGTGATGTCGTCTTCGGGGGGAACATTGGCAATGCGGTCTTCGAGTTGATCGATTTTGACCTGCAAGGCGGCGCGGTCATACGCTCGCTTGGGAATGGAATACCACGACCCCTCCAGCGCTGATTTCTGACTGCGCTTGAGCGTCGCCAACCCACTATCCCGCGCGTCGGCAATCAGCTCCGGGACATAGGCTTCAGCCATCTGCATCTGCTCCAGCGTGTCCGCCCGCGTGGCCCCTTCGACCATTGTTAAGTTGACGTTCACCGTATTGTTCTCAGGCCGAATAAAGAACGACCAGCGCGGCTCGCCCGTCATCACCATGGCGATGGAATAGGCAAAGATCACCGCAACCAAGGTCAGCAGCGGATAGCGCGCCCAGACCGAGAACGCCACAATCCGGCGGAACGGCTTGGTGCGCACGTACTCAAAACCGGCATCAAAGTTTTTGCGGAACGCAGAAATCCCGGCGTGAAATGGCGTCGGATGCCCATTGCCAGACCGCAACCGCCGCTCCCCCCGCTGTCGCGCTTTGAGCGCGTGGTACATGTGACCGGGCAGAACAAAGAAACACTCGATCAGCGAGGCAATCAGCACCGCGACCACCGTCACGGCAATATCTTGGGTGAAGTTACCAAACCGCCCGGGCAAGAAATACAGCACGCCAAAGGCCAAAACCGTCGTCGCCGCTGCGGCCGAGACCGGTCCAACCATCCGCTGCGCGCCGATAATGGCCGCTTGCGACGGCGTATAGCCCTGCTCATGCAGAAAATCGGCGTACTCCCCCACCACAATGGCATCATCAACGATAATCCCCAGTGATAGGATCAGCGCAAACAGCGTCAGCATGTTAATCGACAGACCCAGCATCAGCATGACGCCCAGTGTCGCCGCGATGGAAACCGGAATGCCCACGGCAATCCACAACGCCGTGCGCACGTTCAGGAACAGGAACAAGAACACCAGGACAATCAGCACGCCAAACACCGCGTTATCCCGCAGCAGCAGCACGCGGCCAAGGATCAGATCGGCAAAGACGTTGTAGTTTGTGACCGTGACATTGGCTGGCAGGGTCGGGGCTATTTCATCGATGTAATCCTGAATAACCTGCTGCTGACGGATCGAATCCCCATCAGCGCCGCGTCGAATGTCTAACGAGAGCGCGGGTTGGCCTTGGTAATAGATGGTGCGTCCGGTATTCGGCACGATTTCCCGAACCCGCGCCACGTCGGATACGCGAATGATGGTGCCATCCCCCTGCGCCCGAACTTGCGCACTGGCAACGGAATCAGCGGTCGCTTCTGTGCCCAGGGTGCGAACCGCTTGTTCGCCGCCCAGCGTCCCCGCTGGCAAATCCTGCGCACGCCGCGCAATGGCGCTAGAGACATCCGCCGGGGTCAGCCCCAGCCGCCGCAAGGCCACTTCGTCAACTTCGACCTCAATCTGCGGATCCCGCGCGCCCTGAATATTCACTTCCAGCAGCCCAAGCCCCAGCAGGTCATCCCGCATCCGCTGCGCAATCACCTTTAGCCCTTTTTCGTCCAAAGGCCCGCTGATCAGGATCGACGACACCGGATCACGGAACGCAGAAACCCGGACTGAAGCATCGCCCGCATCTTCAGGCAGGCTGCTTTCAACGGCATCAACAGCCGACTGAACATCACTCTTCGCCCGCTCCATGTTGGTCCCAACATCGAACAGCAGCGAAATCGTCGCGCCGCCATCGGCTGCTGACGCAAAGACAGATTCCACGTCTTCAAGGAACCGCAATTCGGGTTCCAACAGCTGCACAATCCCCTCATCCACCGAACCCGCTGGCGCGTCAGTCCAGTTGACCCGCACGGTAATGCGGTCCTGCACGAAGTCAGGGAAGAACTGTGTCCGCAGGTTGAAAAAGGCATAAATGCCCGCTGCGATCATCAGCATCATCAGAATATTCGCCGCCGTACCGTGTTTGGCGAATACGGCGAAAAGGCCGGTATCGCCGGAAACACCGGTCAGGTCGTCGGGACGATCGGGACGGTAAGTTGGTAAAGCCATGGGTCTCGCTCCTTACCTATCTATCTATGCCTTGGAACCGGGGAAGCAGCTGTCGAGGTCAAGCCCCGCCCGCTCCTTCAAGCCCGCCATCCGGCTCGGATCCGCAATCGTACCGGTCTCAATCGCTGGAATGATGAAGCCCTTTGGTGTCGCGGGCAGGTCAGAGTTCTCGACCATATCAACCAAGCACGTAATCTGCTCTTCGGTCAGCTTAACCGGCCCTTCCATGGGGAAGCCTCCGGGCTGTTCTTCAACCGCAGGCTCGGCCACAATCGCCATTTCTTCGGCTGGGAAGCAACTGTCCAGATCCAACCCCGCACGCTCTTTCAGCCCGGCCATTCGGCCCGGATCCGCAATCGTGCCGGTCTCAATCGCTGGAATGATGAAGCCCTTTGGTGTCGCGGGCAGGTCGGAGTTCTCGACCATATCAACCAAGCACGTAATCTGCCCTTCGGTCAGCTTCACCGGACCTTCAGTCGGGAACCCGCCCGCTTTCATTTCCGCGACCGGTTCCGCCTTCGCCGGGTCAGTCACCGGTTCAGTCGCAGGGAAGCAACCATCCAGATCCAGCCCAGCGCGCTCTTTCAAGCCCGCCATTCGGCCCGGATCGGTCAGGGTGCCGGACTCAATCGCCGGAATGATAAAGCCCTTGGGCGTTGCGGCCATGTCAGAATTTTCGACCAGATCCACCAGACACGTAATCTGCTCTTCGGTCAGCTTAACCGGCCCTTCGGTCGGGAAACCACCGGGCGAACCCGCGCTCGCAGCGTCCATACCGCCATCGTCTGGCACATCCGGACGGTTGGGGTTCACTTTTGAACCTTCGCCCAACTGAATAAACCGCCGCGCAACATAGGTTTCGCCTTCCTTGACCGCATCACCGCTGACAATCGTCAAATCGCCCACGCGCCGCTCGATGGTGACGTCAAAGGTCGTGATGCGCTTGTCGTCCGTCACCGCCATCATTTCCCCGGTCGGACTCACGGCCAACGCAGGAACGGCGAACGCGCCCTTGATGGTCGGCTCAGGGAAGCTGTAGGACATGAACGCGCCCACAGGCGGGATGTTCAACGGGTTGATATCGCTCAGGCGAGCAAAGACGTCGATGCCGCCCTGATTTTCCGAAATCGCGACGGCTGTGCGGTCAATCTCTGCCTTGTACGCCAAACGCTGACTGCCCACGTCCCAAACCAACGAGACCGGCAGCCCGCGCAAGGCACGTCGATTGCCGCCAATACCGATCAGCGCGCCCAGCTGCTCGTCTGAGAGTTGGAATTTCAGCTCCAATTGCTGCAAATCCACCAGGCGCGCAAGGACATCGTTGCTTGAAACCTGCCGCCCCAGCGCAAAGCTCACGTCTTGAACCACACCGCTGAACGGCGCCGTCACGTTCGCATTGCTCAAATCCCGTTCCGCCCGTTCCAGCGACAACGCTGCGCGCTCCACGGCCAAGGCTGCGGTGGGAATAGCCGCCTCAGCCCGCGCCACGACAGCCGCGCGAGTATCAACGCTGGCTCGGGTGGACAGTGTCGCGTTCTCCGCGTTGCCCAGCGCGGCGGCGGAAATGATGCCCTCGCGCCGTAAATTTTGCTGCCGCACAAGGTCGGCTTCGGCCAGCGCCAGTTGATCCTGCGCCAGCTTCAGCGCCGCTTGCTCAACGGCCAGATCAGACTGCGCCGTCACCAACTTCGCCTCCGCATCCCGCAAAGCGATGGACGCGTCCTTGACCGCGATGTCGTAATCAAAGGGGTCTATTGTGAACACCGAGGTGCCCTGGCGAACCAGCGCGCCGTCAACCAGCCGTTCGTTGGTGGACGCCAGCAAGCCCGAAACCAAGGGCCGCAAGTCCGCCGTTCGCCCTGCGGTGATCGAGCCAAAGCCTGTGATGGTTGGCGTGTAGTCCGCCCGTTCAAAGGCCAGCAGATCAACGGTATAGGTCGGCTCCTGCGCGCCAAAGAACCCGCCACCGCGACCACCCGACGACTTATTGGCATCCATTCGGCCTTTAACCATCTGGAAACCACCGAAACCAAGTCCGATTGTCACCAGTAACAATACAACAAAGCCAACAAGGGCGCGGAAAGTCGTTCTCATAGAAGCCTCAACAGATCAGGAAACAGCGCCGAACATGCGCCCAAGCTAATAGATACTGCGATTACCCCCGTTTTCATCCCCTCCTGCGTATAAATAAGTGACTCAGCCGCAGCAGCACGCAAATGGCGCTCGACAGGCAGCGGCGCATTGGTGCCCAAAAGGCGCTGTTGACGGCCTAATTCAATCGTCCGCCTTGCCCTCGCCGCAGCCGTCCTTTACCTCAAGCCTAACGCGATTATTCAACGGAGAATTCCCGGTGGTTCCAGAGGGTTCGGTCTACCTTGGTAGCGGTACAGACAGCGGTATCGCCCAAGGCCTCAAGCTCAAATACGCCAACCGTCACGGTTTGGTGGCCGGCGCGACCGGCACGGGCAAAACAGTCACGGTGCAAATCATGGCTGAAGCCTTTTCCGCCGCCGGCGTTCCGGTCTTTGTAGCGGATGTCAAAGGCGACGTGAGTGGCTTGAGCCAAGCCGGTTCACCGCATCCAAAGCTCGAAGAACGCGCCGATATTCTTGGCCTGAGCGACTTTGATTATGCAGGCAGCCCAAGCGCGCTGTGGGATCTTTTCGGCAAGATGGGCCATCCCGTGCGGGCAACCGTCACCGATATGGGGCCGCTGCTGCTCTCCCGCATGCTCGACCTCAACGCCACCCAAGAAGGCGTCCTGAACATCGCCTTTGCCGTCGCGGATGAAGAAGGCATGCCCCTGCTGGATTTCAAAGATCTCCGGCAAATGCTGGTGTTTGTGGGACAGCACCGCAAGCAACTGAGTTTGTCCTATGGCGCGATTTCCACGGCATCCATCGGCGCGATCCAGCGCTCGCTGCTCACCTTGGCGCGACAGGGCGCAGAGGCGTTTATTGGCGAACCTGCCCTGAAACTCGCAGACTTGATGCGCACCGACGATGCCGGGCGCGGGGTGATCAACATTCTCAGCGCCGAAACCCTCATGACCTCGCCCAAGCTCTACGCCGCTTTTATGCTGTGGCTGGTCTCCGAGCTGTTCGAAGAACTCCCCGAAGCGGGTGACACCGATAAACCCAAACTGGTGTTTTTCTTCGACGAGGCTCATTTGCTGTTTCGTGATGCTGAACCGGGGTTGATTGAAAAGGTTGAGCAGGTTGTGCGCCTGATCCGGTCCAAAGGGGTCGGCCTCTACTTCATCACCCAAAACCCCCAAGACGTGCCCGACCGCGTTCTGTCCCAACTGGGCAACCGCATCCAACATGCCCTGCGCGCCTACACCCCGTCCGAGCAGCGCGCCGTGCGCGTCGCCGCCGACAGTTTCCGCCCCAACCCGGCGTTTGATACCCAAAGCGTCATTACCCAACTCGGCGTTGGCGAAGCGCTGGTTTCGACGTTGGAGAAAAAAGGGGTGCCGTCGGTCGTCGAAAAGACGCTCATCCGTCCGCCACAGTGCCGCATGGGTCCGATCACCCCAACCGAACGCCAAGCGATTCTGGCCGAATCTCCCCTTGGCGGCCTCTACGACGAAACCCTCGACCGCCATTCCGCCTATGAAATCCTGCAACAGCGCATGGCCGAAGCCGAAGATTTCGCCAACGAAGACGCCCGCGATGTCGAAGACCAGCGCCGCTTCGAAGCGGATCGAGGGCGGCGCAGCGGTGGCGGCGGGGTTCGTTACGGCAGCGGCGGCGGCAATCGGCGCGTTTCCTCCTCCGGCGGTTCCTCATCATCCCGCCCCCAACGCCGCTCGTCCCGCAGTGACAGCATCAGCGACGCCGCGATGAAGTCTTTCGCGCGCTCCATGTCCTCGACGATGGGTCGCGAGCTCAGCAAATCCATCGCCCGAGGCTTGTTCGGCTCCACCCGTCGCCGGCGTTCATCGTCCAAGCGGCGTCGGCGCTGAGACCAGAGACAAAAAAAACCGCCCCTGACCGGCAATGCGATCAAAGGGCGGTTTTCTTACGTTTTGAAGCGTCGATTGAGCGGCGCTTAGTATTCGATGATCGGGTCCATCGTTTTGGCTTGAGCAACCCAGTTTGCAACCATGGATGCCGCTGGAACCGAGCGCGTCAGCTTCTTTTCCGCGTTCACTTCAGCCATTTTCGCCGCCGTGTTATCGGCGTTGCGGTTGCGCAATTCCTTGACGGTATCCACGCCAGCAGCTTCGAGCAGCTCGGAGAACTGCTTGCCGATGCCTTTGATCCGCATCAGATCGGCCAAGTTGGTCCACTCAAGGATCATTTTTTCTGAAATGCCAGTGTCTTCAGCGACCTTTTTCCGGCCTGACTTCTTGGCACAGGCTTTCAGCAGCGCCGTTGTCGATTTGATGCCAGCCGTTTTGAGTTTGGCGCCGTAGGATGGGCCGATACCCTCAATTTCTTCGATTGGGTAGGACATGAATAACCTCCGAAGTCCGCGAATTTATCGTTTTGTTAATGATGATTCCTGAGCGCGGACCCCCTCCGTCCACCCATTTCACACCAGCCGACGGAATACCCGCCGCCCCAGTCCACTCATCTTTACGCGATTTTAGTTCAAATTACAAAGAGACAAAAATAGCGCTTGTGATCGTGTAATGACCCTGTTCAACCGCATTCACAGGGCTTAGGAACAGAAAACCGTCTATAGAGTGCATGGAACAGTCAGGGAGTGCCGTTCATGTCCATCGTTATTCGCTCCGTCGGCAGCGCTTTGCCCGCAGGCGTCGTGATGAACGCCGACCTGCCTGCGTCGTTGGAAACCAACGATGAGTGGATCAAAGCCCGCACCGGTATTGCCCAGCGTTATATCGCGGGCGAAGGCGAAACGACCTCAACGCTCGCGATTGACGCGGCGCGCAATGCGCTGGAAAACGCAGGCATCACGGCTGGCGATATTGACGGCATTATCCTCGCCACAACCACGCCGGATCTCACCTTCCCCTCTGTCGCCACCATGGTTCAGCGCGCCTTGGGCGTTCCGGCTGGCACCATGGCGATGGATGTTCAGGCGGTTTGCGCCGGTTTCATCTACGCCATCGGCACCGCAGACGCTTTGCTGCGCGCCGGGCGGATGAAGCGAGCGCTGGTGATTGGTGCTGAGACCATGAGCCGGATTTTGAATTGGGAAGACCGCTCGACCTGCGTGCTGTTTGGCGACGGCGCCGGCGCACTGGTTATGGAGGCTGACGACACAGTCGATCTGGACCATCGCGGCATCATCGACCTGCAAATGAACGCCGATGGTACGCTGATCGATATGCTCCACACCGATGGTGGGCCCAGCACGACCCAGACCGTCGGGCACCTGCACATGGCCGGAAAAGAAGTGTTCCGGCATGCGGTTGAGAAGATGTCCGGCGCGGTGCTGACGTTGCTCGATCGCCACGGTTTCAGCCCCGATGACGTGAAATGGTACGTGCCGCATCAGGCCAATCAACGCATTTTGGCCGCAGTTGCTGCCCGAATTGGGGCACCGCCAGAGCGCTTTATCTCCACCGTTGCCCATCACGCCAACACCTCCGCTGCGTCCGTGCCGCTGGCTCTGCACCATTTGGAGCAGACGGGCGAGCTCAAGCGGGGTGACTTGATGGTGATGGCGGGGTTGGGCGGTGGCTTGGCCTGGGGCGCGACGCTCGTCCGCTGGTAGCCAAAGCACTGAAATATCGTTCTTTTTAACGTCTTTCTGAGCCCGAATCATCCTGCACAAAGAAAAACCGCCAGCACACTTCTCGAAAATTGAGAGGCAAACTGGCGGTCTGATCGTGCCAAAGGAATCGGTAATGAAATCCGAGTTCTGAAAGACAACGTATTAGAAATGCACGATTTCTATAACGTAATTTCGAGTCGCGACTCCAGACCTTATTCTGCCTTTTTTCGAACATGCTAAGATATACATATGGTTCGTCGTTTGTTCGCAACACTATTTGAGTCTGTGTTGGAACAAGGCCAAAACGAACAATGGCAAGGCCGTTTTGTAATGCCAAGCGAGGCTCAGCTTCGGGCTGATGTAATGCCCGTTACAAACGCGCCGCCTATGCACCGATTCAACCCAGCTTCCCGCCGATGTGAGCGGGCGTATCGTTGAGTGACGGGCGTTTTGCGCAACAGTTGAGGGGTCGCTTCGGGTCCAACCGGGCGATGATTTTTGAACCCCTGCCGCATGCACACTCCACAGTGCAGAGACGGCACGTCCAACAGCGCAAACGCTGGACGCACCCAGAGGACTGACCATGATGACCCACAAGGGCATTACTATCCCCAAATCTGCCAATACCCTACCCCTCGCCGCTGTTGCGCGAGACGTCCATTGGAACCTTGGCCGGTCTGATTTGGTGGAGTGGTCGATTAAGGCGGGTGAAGGTCAACTCAGTGCTCAAGGCGCGCTGGTTGCCAAAACGGGCGAATTCACCGGGCGCTCGCCCAAAGACAAATTCACCGTTCGTGACGAGCAGACCGAGACCAAAATTGATTGGGGCAGCGTCAACCAACCCCTATCGGCGGAGGCTTACGACAAACTCGAAGCCCTGATGCTGGCGGGCGCGCGCGATCAAACCTTGTTTGTTCAAGACTTGCGCGCCGGGGCGGATGACGCCCTGCGCATCAATGTTCGCGTGGTCACACAGTACGCGTGGCACAATCTGTTCGCGCAAAACATGTTCATCCGTCCAAGCGCAGATGAGCGCGAAGCGATGACCCCGGATTGGACAGTGATTGATTTGCCCAGCGTTCAGGCTGACCCGGCGATCCATGGCACCAACTCCAAAACCTTTATCGTCGTGAATTTCAGCAAGCGCACGGTTTTGATTGGCGGCACCGAATATGCGGGTGAGATCAAGAAATCGATCTTTGGCGTTTTGAACTTCTTGCTGCCAGAAACCGGCGATCTGCCCATGCACTGCTCGGCCAACGTTGGCCCGGCGGGTGACGTGGCGCTGTTCTTTGGCTTGTCCGGGACCGGCAAAACCACGCTATCTGCGGATCCTGAGCGTGCGCTGATTGGCGATGATGAGCACGGCTGGGGTCCAAAGGGCGTCTTTAACTTCGAAGGCGGCTGCTACGCCAAGGCGATTAACCTGACAGCCAAGGCTGAGCCGGAAATCTATGCAGCCAGCAATCAGTTCGGCGCGCTGCTGGAAAACGTCATTCTGGACCCGGTCACCGGTGAGCCGGATTACACCGATGTGAGCCTGACCGAAAACACACGCTCGTCCTACCCCATCGACTTCATCCCCGGGCACGTCAAATCCGGTCAAGGCAGCAACCCGCGCGCGGTGATCATGCTCACCGCCGATGCGTACGGCGTTTTGCCCCCGTTGGCCAAGCTGACCACGGATCAGGCGATGTACCATTTCCTTTCTGGCTACACAGCCAAAGTCGCGGGAACAGAGCGCGGTTTGGGCAGTGAGCCACAGGCAACGTTCTCGACCTGCTTCGGCGCGCCGTTCATGCCCCGTCACCCCAGCGAGTATGCAGCACTGCTGCGGGAGAAGGTGGAGGCGACCGGCGCGGAGTGCTGGTTGGTCAACACCGGATGGACGGGCGGCACGTTTGGTGTCGGCAGCCGCATTCCGCTAAATGCGACTCGCGCGATGATTCGTGCGATTTTGAGCGGCGGTTTTAAGGACATTGGCTTTATCCGAGACTCATACTTCGGTTTGATGGTTCCGGAAGCCTGCCCTTCGGTTCAAGCAGATTTGCTTACACCTTCGACCACGTGGGCCAAATTGTCGGAATACGAGGCGACAGCCGACACGCTTGCGAAGCGTTTTGCAGACAACTTTTTGCAATTTGCGAAGCATGTTCCGGCGTCCGTCGCAGAATCTGGGATTCGTCCTCGAGTCTGATAGCAAGACTTGGGTTAAGGCATGCAATCGTATTGCACTTGGCCCAAGTCCTGCACTAGTCTGTGGCATGATGGAATACCGCGCTAAATTCAATATCGGCCAAGTCGTCTCGCACCGTCTCTTCGGTTTTCGCGGGGTGATTTATGATGTCGATCCTCAGTACGCCAACACAGAAGCCTGGTACGAGGCGATCCCGAAAGAGATCCGCCCTCACAAGGACCAGCCCTTCTATCACCTGTTGGCGCAGAACGAGACGGGCAGCTACGAAGCCTATGTCTCTGAACAGAACCTCGTGATGGAAGAAAATCCAGTACCGGTGGAGCACCCCGGCATCATGGATTACTTCGAAGAGGGTCATTCTGGTCATTACCAGCTGCGCAACACGCTGGCGCATTAGACGCGAACTCTGGGGGCGAGCCCGTACGGTGCTCCCCCTATCGCCACGCCTCACCCTTATCCACTGCCTACGCCTGTAATCTCAGATTTTAAATCGCGTAATTAGGCGCATAAAGTCATTGTTTTCCCGCTCTAAATAGGATAAATGAACGATATTAGATTCGCTCTTTTCGATCAAATGTGCGGATTTGATGTTTTTTTAAAGGTCCGGCGGTGTGAGTTTTCCATCCTTGCAACGCCATTTTACTCGAAGATTTTTTTTGAGGCTGGTGATGAAACTGACGACGATTTTTCACGTCGGCGCTGCTCTGTTAGCGATACTGGTACTGTCCGGCTGTGGACGGTCTGCAAACGACGACGTCGCCGCTGAAGACATCTTCGCGCCCGCTTCGGACACTGGCGACGACGCCATCGATGCCATCCAAACTGTCTTTGACGACCCTTTCGCGGTTGAAGCGCAACTTGTTACCGACGCCGGGGGAGACTTTGGCGGTGATTTGGGCAGTGAGCTCGACCCTTTGATCGACCAAGCTTACGGAGACGACCCTTTCGCCGATGATCCTTTCGCAGACGACCCGTTTGCCGATGATCCGTTCGCAAATGATCCTTTCCTCGACGAGCAAACGGGGCTGACAGACGCCTCGATCAACGTCAATCCCATCGTATCTCAGCCGATTTATCAGGAAACGATCCCGGCGCAGTTCCAGTCGGGGCAACCGACGTTTAACTGTGCCGTGACCCCAACATCCAAGTCACAATTGATGCTGTATCGGCAATATTGCGGCGGTGTCACACCGCAGAACAGCGGTTATGGCGGCGCAGCGCCGCAAGTATATGGGGCCAACGCTCCCTCACAGCAGGTTTTTGTCTCTCCGGGCTTTGATTGCTCGCAAAATCCGTCTTCTAAGTCCGAACTCGCGTTCTATCGCGCCAACTGCCTCTCGCAGGTTGCTGCCCCGATTTCAGCACCGGAAATTGTGCCTGTTGCGGTTGAGCCGGACGCGGGTTTTGTTGACGACTTTGTTGATGACTTTACCGACGATTTCGCAGATTTCGCACCCGAAGAAGCCGCAGCGCCGGAAAGCTACGATTGTAACATCCTGCCGACCTCACGCTCCGAGCTGGCTCTGTACCAGCAATTCTGCGGCTAGCTAGTTTCGCGGCTTGGGTAACGGCGGCGGCACGTCGTTGACATCCAAGCCGAGGCTGCGGCCCAACTTGGCGTCTTCGCCGTAAATGTCCGGCTTGAAGACCAGCGTTCCGTCAGCCTGCAGACCCACGGTTGAGTAAATGAAGTCAACCGCGATGGGGTTGGGCAGAACCTCGATGCGGGTTTTTCCTTTGACCATCGCTGCGATGACCTCGGTCCGCTTCCAGTTCTTTTGCCGCCCCATGATCCACGACGCCAAAGCAGCGGAATCCCCGACGCGAACGCAGCCGGACGAAAACGTCCGGACGCCTGCGCCAAAGCGGTGGCGTTCGGGGCTATCGTGCAAGTAGATGGCTTGATCGTTTGTCAGCGAGAACCGCACACCGCCGAGCAAATTGTCGATCCCCGGCGGCATGACGAACTTGTAGGGAATGGCGTGAGGATCGATGGCGTTCCAATCCACAGACCCCGCCGGAACCGACTGCCCTTCGCGATCAAAGACCTCGATCCCTATCAGACCGATCAGTGAAGGATCGTCTTGGAGGATAGGAAGAATGTCTTCTCGCGCAATAAGCGGCGGAACGGACCAATCGGGGCTGAATTTGAGGTTTACGATCTTGTCTGACAGCAAAGGCGTCCGCCGATCCGGTTTGCCCACGACAACCGGCATAGACAGCACTTCACGGCGATCTTCAAACACCGTCAACTGCTGTAAGCCCAAATCGACGATGATGTGACGCTCGGGGTGAACCATGGGGGGCGTACGCTCCCGATGCAGGGTCAGCGCGGCCTTTTCCCGTTGCGTTGCATTCAATTCCCCTAGCAGCAGAGCTTTATGCAGCCGAAGGTACAACGGCGTTTCAGGGCGAAAACCGTCGATCCATTCGTCCATCCGACGACTGGAATACGCAACTTTGAAGGACTCGCCCAATGCGCCGGGGCTGATTGCATGGTTCAGACCAAACTTCAGATCGAGCGCAAAGCGAAGCATGCCCAAAGTCAGCGCAAAATCGGCCAAAGCGATCTGCTGCTGGGTTTGCAAAGACGCAAGCGGACGGTCGAGCTTGCCCAAATATTTGTCCTTGGGCAGCCCGTCAAACTCAGCTTGATCCAAGATGCGAAAAGCGTCCTCGGCCACCGCTGACCACCCGTTCGCGCGATACCAAATCGGTTGCCCGCCGGCTTGTTCATACAACGCGATGGCGGCCTGAACGAAGGGATCGGGGTCAGCGTCAAACCGAGCGATGTAGGCCGAGAGAACCGCGCCGATGGTGGTTTGGCGCAAGACCGGCTGGGGCTGGTTGACGACATTCAGTTTCAAGCCCGCAACCTGCGGGACTTCGACGTGGACACGATGCTGCGAAAGCGGGTTTAGCGACACAATCCGAGAGGATTCCGCCTGCGCGCGTGCCATAAAAGACAAGGCAAGCATCACACCAGCCGCTGAATACAAAAGGCGAGAGCGCATGAAATAACCGTCTGAAATTGTTCGCATAATCTTGATTGATTTTGGTGTACCACAACCCTTGACCGGGATGCAAAGGATGAGGAAACACCATCGCAGGACTGTGACAGCGATTTTGTCGGTTTCCCTTGCGGGGTTACTGACCTAGGTAAGGGATAAGTTTGCAAAAGCCGAGACCCATTTGATGACCGAAAAGTCCCCTTTAATTGTTGGCGTTTGTGGCTCTGCCCGCGCAGGTTCGTTCAACCGTCTGGTCCTTGACCACGCTTTAGCCCACGCCGAGACCTTGGGCGCGCGGGTCGAAATGGTGGAGATGCAGGGCGACACGTTCCCAAATTTCTGTGAAGACCTCGAAACCCGCGATGGCCGTCCGGGCCGCCTGGACGAAATCCGGCAGCTTTGCGTCGACGCCGACGGCTATCTCATGGCATCACCGGAGTACAACGGCGGGCCGACAGGCATTTTGAAGAACTTTGTCGATTGGGTGTCTCGACCGTCAAAAACAGCGCCCGGCATTCCATTTCGGGAAAAGCCTGTTGGCCTGCTGTCGGTCTCAACCGGGCGGTTGGGCGGTATCAAAGGCATCCAGTGCCTGCGCATGATCCTCAGCCATTTGGGTATGCACATTTCCGGCAAGGAGTTTGCGTTTGCGCTGGCGAAGGAAAACACCGAAGACGGGAAGATCATCAATGAGTTCATGGCAGGCGAAGTTAACGCGGTCGCCGCACGACTGTTCGAGCTGACACGATGAACCTGCCGCCACGCGACGAAAAATGGGGGCCGCTGCAGTCCTACCGGTACGGTGAGCACGGCGATGCCCCCGCCCCCGCCTTGTTTTTCCACGGCAACGGCTTTTCGGCGCACACGTACAACACGCTGCTGACCGATATTGGCGACCATACGCCGGTTCGCGCTTTTGACCTGCAAGGGCATGGAGCCAGCGATCAGATCCAGTCGGTGCGGGACGTGCATCAGTGGCAGCTGTATCGCGACAACGTGGCGTTTGCGCTGCAGCGGAATGGCGGTGGTATCCTGATCGGGCATTCGATGGGTGGCTTGTCATCCATGTTCACCGCGATGAAGCACCCCGAGTTGGTGCGCGCGCTGGTCCTGCTGGAACCCGTATTCTTGTCACCACGCATGACCATTGGTTTGGGCTTGATCCGGGCCATTGGCAGCGAAGCGCGAGGCAATGGCTTGATCAAGCAAGCCCGCGCCCGGCGGCAATATTTTGCCAACACCGACGAAGCGGTTGAGTACTTTCTGGGCCGAAAAGGTCTGAAAACCTGGCCCGAAGAGGCCATCCGCAACTACGCCCATTCGATCCTGCGTCCGCGATTGGATGGCAAGGACGGTCTGGAGCTTTCGTTGCAACCAGAATACGAGGCGCAAAACTTCGCAAGCCTGCCAGCATGGCGGTGGCCAGCGCGTGCTTTGCCCATGCCCGTTCTGTTGGCGCACGGCGGTCATGTATCTTCGACCGTGCATGCAGGCCGGGTGGAATGGCTGCAGAAACTGGCCCCGAAGCTGGAGGTTCAGGTGGATGAAAAAGCAGGTCACATGATGCCGGTTGATCGCGCGGAATGGACCGGCGGCGTGGTTCGGGACTTCCTCGATCGATTGGGTTGATCCCGTCCCAACGCGAGCCATGCTTCCTTGCGCAGCAGGGTTCAATAAATCGCTCCTCAAGGGGGCTTGCGTCCTTCACCAGACCCCCATATTATGCACGAATTCTGAGCCGATGATTTCCTTAGAAATCAAAGACTTAGAGCGGTCGGGGCATGGCGCAGCCTGGTAGCGCACCTGTTTTGGGTACAGGGGGTCGCAAGTTCGAATCTTGCTGCCCCGACCATCTTATCTTAAAAATTCCCTCGAAGAGCCTCCAACACTCGGCACGAGAGACGTTCCATGCAAGTCAGAATCTACCAGCCCGCCAAGTCCGCTATGCAATCTGGCCGTGGCAATGCCAAAAAATGGCTGATGGAATACGAACCCACCGCACGCCGTTCTGTGGATCCGCTCATGGGCTGGACATCGTCAGATGATACCCGCTCACAGCTCAAGCTGTGGTTCGCGTCGAAAGACGAAGCCATCGAGTACGCCAAGTCAAAAGCGCTGGTTTACACGGTTGAAGAGCCCCAAGAGCGGAAGATGAAGCCGAAGGTTTACTCCGACAACTTCGCCAACGACCGCCTGCTGCGCTGGACGCACTAGAGCGGCGAGGTCAGCACGTCCGCAACGCGGCGCGCAGTTGTCCATAATCCAACATGGCCCGCCAAAGGCTGGGATGATCCGGGAGCGATTGGAGCTCCGCGGCCAACTGCGCTTGGAATTCTGCCCCATAGTCGATGATCGCAGGACAGAGCGATCGCACCGCATCAAGGCTAGAACGATCCGTCGCGCAAGCGGTCAAGCAAATCAGGCTGAGTGTGAGCGGCGCGAGAAGAGGCTTCATGCTGGGCTTCCTTGATGGTCAAAGCGGTACGCGCCGCTTGGGTGATCCGTTCCGCGTCAGCAGCACGGCGAAGGGCGGCTTGGGCCATGCGCTCGCGGTGCAGGATAAACAGCACCGCTGCCCCCGTGCCCACAATGACGACGACCAAGCGGTTGAGCAGGTCACGGAGCATCACCGCAGACCCCGCGCGTGGTCATCCATTCGGGCCCACACGACAACAGCCAGCCCGACAGCAATCAGCGAAACGGCGATCAGCGGCACGGTCTGCATGGCGATAGAAAGCACGGGCGAGGCGACTTCCCCCAATGCCACAGCTTCGTGGAGGCTGACCGTCGCCAACCCCGCCGCCGCCATGCGCGTTCCGCCCAAAGTGCGCGAGCGGGACAGCGATGGACGCGGCGCGCGCAGATAACCCTGCGCTGACAGGCCCAACTCGCGCCGATAATCAAAGACCGGACAGGCGCGGTTCGCGACTTCCTGGTGCCCGTGGAAGGTGACTTTCCCCGCATAGGCCGCATTGATTTGCGCGCAGAGGTCGCGCAGGGCGTCGAACTGCGCCGGGGTAAAGGCCCCGCCCTGCCCGTTTTGTCCGCCTGAGAGACAAATGGCGATGGTGCCGGTGTTGTGCCCGGCTTGCGCCGCAGGGTGGCGTTCCAGCGCTCGCCCGGTTTGCACACGGCCATCAAAGGTGATCAAGAAGTGATACCCCACATCCTCAAACCCCCGCTTGAGGTGCCAATCGCGCAAGACGGCCACGTCATCATGGTGGCGGTGATCGCTGGCGCTGCAATGCAGAAACACCCGTGTGACCGGGCGCGAAGGTTTACGAAACTCAATCATGGGCGAAGGTCTCCAAAGGGGTTAAGGCGGCTTTCGAGTTGCTCGACACGGCCTGTGAGAACGGAAAACTGCAGTTGGACTTTGGCGAGGTCTCGGTCCGCCATGTCGCGGGAATAGAGGCTGTCGAGCCGGTCGTGGATCCGTGCCAAGCCTGCCTCCACCCCCTTCACCCGCTGGGACATTTGCCCGCCGATGAACAGCGCCTGAGCCAGCGCACCCAGCGCCAAACCTGCCAGCGCCACCACCAGCGGATGGCGCAAGGTGCCCAGCGGCGCCTTAGGCCCGGTCAGGATGGTCTCTGGCATCGAACCCCTCCCGCAGCAGCGCTTCGATTTCGGCGTTGAGCCGCCCGGCTGCGTCCCCGCCGTGCTGCGCAATCCAACGCCGCAGCAGCCCCAGCGCTTGTGCCCGCGCCAGCGCTTTGGCCTTGCCCCGCGTGAGCATCAGCGCCAGCGCGAGAACCGCCATTTGCTCGACGGAAACCGCCCGGTCAGCCGCGCGAACGGGCTGATCGGGGGCCGGGGCGGTCATGGGCGATGGTTGAGGCGCGTCGGCCTGTGCCACTTGCCGCCAAATGGCGCGGGGGAAGTTTGGCTCGCTGCGATCAATGTGACTGGCGACCCACTGCTGCCCCGGCGCGGCGGGTTCTGGTGGGGCATTGACGACGGCATTTGCCGGGACAGAAGCCCGAACGCCGCGCGTGCGCGCACGACGGCGCGATGGCGGCAAAGCAACGGAAGAAGACCGCCCGCGAAACGCGCGCGTGGCTTCGTCGATATGGAAGACCAACACAGCCTTTCCTTTCAATTCTAGTCTAAGGGTGAAGCGGGGATAAAGAAGCTGAAGCCCGCATCGCGATACACGCCCGCCGACTCGCCGTTGTCCTGCTCGGTCACTTCAATGTCGAAACTCGATGGCGTGGCGTTGCGGTACGCGAGCACGTAGTCGTCGCGCCCCCCGTTCTGCTGCGGGGAAATCAGGATGGGAAAGGTGTTATCCGGCTGCTGGACGGTCAGGGTGACGGTGTAGCGGCCCGTGTTGGTCCGCACGACGCTGGCCCCTTGGATCCGCATTGGCGTCCCATCGGCGCTCACACGGCCCCAGATTGGCTGGGGCAAAGCGCTTTGCAGGTCGGAAAAGGCAACGCGAAACACGCCACCATCGCGACCAATCAGGAAACGGTCAGATTGTTGAACACTCATGTTGCCTACCCCATCGCCATAAAGAACATCATGGCGATATTCGTCGGTCTGGTTTCGGCCCCGCCCGCGCTGTCCGTCACCGTGTCGTTGCTTGTGCTGCTGGTGTGTGGATAGGCGATGGGCGCTGAACCGCTGGCGGTAAAGCTCAGGCGGCGGTAAACGGTGTGGCTGTGCGCCTCGACCGCGCCGGGCTGCAGGGTTCCCGGCAGGTCGCCCGTCGCCCCGTCCCCCGCCCGTGCCAGGCGGCTGGCGGCGTCTGGATCGGTTCCGGCTTGGTGATCCCAGCCGCGAATGAACTGCCCGCGCAAATCCGGCAGGATCAGGTCGCTGCCCGAAACCATGAAGCCATAGCGGGCGGCAACAAGCGGGTAATCCAGCGCGCCATCGACAAGCGTTGCGCCATTTAATTCCACGGAATCACTGGGCGGAATTTGGTCAAACGACAGGAAAACATCACCCGGCTGACGGGCGGCAGCGATTGAACCGCTGCCCCCGTTGCCGCTGGATGCCCCTGCCGAAAATGCAGCGATATCCGACAGGGTGGCTGAATAAGCCGACCCTGCCCGGGAAATCGCCACTTTGTCACTGTTGAGCAAAGTGGTCATGGTTGATGGATGCCTTTCGGGTTAGGGCGCGACAGGCAGGGAATCGATATCGAGCGCGAGCACGATTTGATCGCCTGCGGTCCCGATGGACAGGCCGCCGCTGGTGTCGGTGCTGATCGATCGGAACGTCATTGCCGTGCCGCTGACGCCGGCAAACACGTCCGCGCCTGCGCCCAGCGACGTCCCGCCCGTGATCCCCAGCAGGGACGCGAAGGAGAACACCAGCGACCACACCCCGCCGGCTTTTTCGTAGACGTCCCCGGCGGAGGTATCGAGGAAGTTGTCGCCATCCTCGCCTTGGGCTGGCGTCGGGGCGGCGGGGCCGGTGATGTAGTCATCCCCCAGCGCCGCCATCAGGGCTGTGAGGCTGGAGACGTTGCTGGCGATGTCAGAGGCGTTCTGGGCAATGTCGCCAACGATGGTGGTCAGCGCCGCTGGACTGACCACTTTGGTCGCAGAACTGCCCGCGGCAACGTCCGCGACGGTGGCGAAATCCAGCTCGGCCAGCGCGGTGCTGACCAGCTCGGATATGGGCGCGCGGTAGGCGCTTCCGCTGCGAGAAAGGGCAAAGGTGTCTGTGGTTTGAACGGTCATGAAAAACTCCTGTTCATGCGTGGAAAAAAGGATGAAACGTCAAAGGGTGGCGCTAGGGCGCGAGCGGCAAGGACGCGATATCCAGCTGCATCGCCGCCCCGCTGAAGCTCAGCCCCGACCCGGCCTGAACCAGCGAAAGCTGACCGCTGGCCGGGTCAAAGCGCGCGCCGGAATCTTCCCAATTGCCCGCGATATAAACCCGGCGAACAAAGGGAGCGGCGCTGCTGTCCCACCAGATTGCGCCTGCGGTGGGTTGAGAGGGCGCAACGCCAGCCACAGACTGGCCGTTGCGCGCGTCGAGCAGCGCCGCAATGGTCGCGCTGTCGAGGAAGGTGTTGGTTGCCATCGGCAAGCCTCCAAATGTTGGAAAAGGGGGTGAGAGGGAGGGAGGGAGGAACGGCTAAAACCTCGCCCGTTGGCGCGCCAAGGCCGCACGGCTGAGCCGATCTTGCAGCGCTTCGCCCAGGACCGACGTCGCCCGTGCCGTGGCCGTCGCTTGGGTGGCGGTCTGCCCCAGCAGGGCGCTGGTTTTGGAACTGGCGGCCAGGTGCAGACCCGACCCCGCCGCCTTCGCTTTGCTGCGCTGAACGGTCAGGTGGTCTGCCTGTTCCCGCTGACGCCGTCGCAGGCGCGCTGCGCGGGTGGCCAGGCGGCGGCGGGTTCGATCCGATTGCGCCGTGTTCAGCAGGCGTTGGCGCTGGTCCAGCGCGGCGGTTTGCGCGGTCAGGCGGTCATCCACCGCGCGCGAAAGCCCTTGCTGCAGGCCGCTAAAAAGGGATGAAAGCACGGCTAGGGTGCTCCTTCTGTGATGGTGGTGGAAGGGGACGAATGCGGGACGATTTTGGGGATGTTCAACCCGGTGGGCCGGGTGGGTGGGCGGGCCGCGTAAAGCCTTGGCGCGGTGCGCAGCGAGGCTCAGTCGCCTCCTGCAATCCGCACCCCAACGCCCAGCACGTTGAGCGCATAGACCCCCGAGGTTCGCCAGCACACAGCCGATGCCCGCGCCCAGCCGCCTTCATCCCGCCGAACCCGCACGTCGCCGGTGAAATCTGCTGGAAAGTCGGTGCCTTCATGGGGTTCAGGGGTCGGCACCGCCCAGAACCGCTGATCCGCAGGGTCCGACGGCGCAGGCAAGACCGCCGAGCCAAACTCCGGCTCGCCCGTCCCCACGTCAAACGGCCCCGACCGCCAAACCCGAAACCGCACATCATAGACATGCCGCGCCTTGGTCAGCGAAAACCGGCCTGACGTCCCGAGGTTCAGGTCGTTCAAACGGACAAACGAGGTATAGGCCAAGCCGATGGACAGCATCTGCTGTGCCGATGGCAGCGTCAGCATCCCGTCGTCACCGACGACAAAAGCGCCCAAATCGCCTTCCGCCGAGCGGACCTGAACCGTCTCGCCCGCCAAATGGGCCAGCCCCCCCACCGTGGTCGCAGGCAAGGGCAGGCGAGACACCACGCCACTGTCCAGGAAGTGTCCCGGCCAGTCGGCGTCATCAAAGCCCAAACCATCACTAAGCACCTCCACCGTGCGCACCCACGCGCCGCTACGATAGCATTGCTGTACCAACCAGAGCTGCTCATCGACCCCAATTCCAGACCGCGCCGGGCGACCCGCGGCGCTCAGGGCAAGGACGGAGACGGGCAAGGGACTGCTCCCCGGGGCAAAGGCCTGTGCGGTCCACCCCAAGCGCTGCTCCGGTCCGGCAAGATCGAGGCAAATTACGCCCCCTTCCTGCAACCGACACCACAGGCGCAAGCCGGGGTTTTGCGTCACGCCCAGCGCGACAATCCCCTCTTGGCTCAAGTGGCTGGCGTTCTGGCTCAAGTCCGTGCTGCTCAGATCAGCGCTCAACCCGTCCCGGCTCAAACCCATCACGCGACGGCCCGAGCGATCCACATACAGCACGCTCGCCCCCACCGCGACCGGGGCCACCGGGGCCGCGCCCACAGCATCGAGCTTGCGCGCTTGGATGCTGCTCGATGACAGCGCTCCATCGGCCGAATACAGCCGCCAAACCCCCGAAATTGTCGCCGCCAACAGCGAATAATCCGCCGCTGCCAGCCAGTAAATCTCGTTCAAACTGGCGTCATTGAGCGTTCCAAAAATCGCACTCGCAGCCGATACAGCCTCCCCGCCGCGCACCGTAGGCGCAAAGTTGAGGTAGTCGGCGGCGACGGACATCCAGAACGATTGCGGGTTGCTCGCGGTGTTGGCAAACACCAATCGATCGTCATGCAACGCCACATGCGCCGGGTAATTGCCGTCCCAGAACGCGCCCAGATACCACTGCCCCGTTGGTGCGAGCGACAGGGTCGAGCTGCCCGGCAGCAAAGGATCCCACATCACCGCAACCGTCGCCGCCGAATCCACCCCGGAAATGATGCCATTGAACCAGCCTTGGCTGGCCTCATCAAACACCCGCACGGCCCGGCCAATATCGCCCAGCGAAAAAGGCGCAAAGCCGGTCGCGGTGACAAACTGACCTGAGACCGTCAGCACGTGCCGATCATTGAGGTTCAGCGACAAATATGGCCCTTCGGTGAACACGATGGGCGTCAGGCTAAACCCGGTGCCGCCCGCATACCCCAGCATGTGCGGGGGATGATTGGGATGGGTGAGGAACAGCGTGTTTCCCGACTGCGCAGCGTCCAGCGCTTCGACATCCTGCGCCGACCAGGGCGTGTCAAATGTCACCACCGGGGCGGCTGCGTCATCGCTGCGCGAGACGGCGAAAACCTCGCACCGCTGGTGGCTCAGCACCAGCATGAACGCCGCCCCTGCTGTGGGCTCAAAACGCAGCAGCCGCACTTGGGCCTGATCGCCGTCAAGCTGGTGCCGGAACAGCGTCCCGGGGCGGCGCTGCCATTGCCCGTGGGGACCAATCACCCCATTGAGCGACTGCGCCACCCCTTCGGCATAGGCTTGGGTATCAGGTCGCCCGGCGAGCAAGGGGGTCAGCACGCCCGCGCCAAAACTGCCCTGCCAGTGGTCCACGCGCGGCATTATACTCGCCCTCCCAAACCACCAACCAACCCGCCAATCACCACCTCTTCACCGCCACTTTCCATGGCGTCAGCGGCGATGGCATCGCGGCGCAATCGGGCAGCAAAGTCCATGAGCGTGGCCATGCGGCTGGTGTTTTCAGTCAGTTTCGCGGCCAACGCGACGGCCAACTCAGCGCTGATCAAGCCGCTCAGCAGCGGATCAAGGCTGCTCGGGTCCGCCGGTCGCCGAACCGCACGAATGCGGATCGAGCCGCTGACATCCGCGCGGATCACGCGGTGCCAGCTCACCCCATCATCCGCAGAAAGCTGCGATTCCACCCGCCACGCCGCTTCTTCCGGCCAGACATCGAGCACACGCAGCACCTCATCAGGCAACACAAACGTGTGCGCCAACGCGTCTTCGCTGATGGCATCCAAGGCCGTCAGTGTCAGCCGAATGACCGCAGAGTTCCACGGATAGGACCGCAGCACGCGATCAAAAATCCTCGGCAAAGCCCGCGCGGTAACGCGGGCTTCGGCAGAGGCATCAGACAGGGACTGAATGGGCGAAGCCCCCAGAAAATCCAGCGCTTCATTGGCCAGATCGACAAAGGTCACAGCCATAGGCCGCCCCTCCTCCACAACAGTTGAAACATGAAACAGGAAACAGGAAAACCAGCACCCGCCGGTTCAAACCGTGCCGCGTGCCTATTTGGCGGAAACGAAGTCCAACCGGCCCTTGAGCACCTCACCGGCTTGCGGCGCATCGACCAGTTCAAAGAACAGATCCAGCGCCAGCGCCGTTGGATTGGCTTCATTGACCACTTCGGTTTCAAAGGCGTTGTAGTCCGCCTGGGCCACCAGATTGGCCGCATCAGCAAACTTGAGCCGTACCGTGGAGCCGTCGGTTTCGCGGTATTCCGTCACCAGATCACCAACACCGGAAAACGCCGAAGCAAAGCCCCAACCACCGATGAAAACTTCCTGCGGATACCAGCGCGCCACGTAAATGCGCTCGCCCACCGCCGGGATCGGCACGGCGGCATCCGAGCCATCGGGGACGGTGTAACAGAACGTGCGAGAAATCACGCTGCCACCGTCTCGGCCTCGATCGACATAGCGACCAGCGCGGGCCTGACCGCGGGGATGACGCGGATAAGGGTCGCCCAAAATGCCCGGCTCAACGCCCAGCGCGAATTCAGAACCGAAGTGCGAGCCTTCGGGAAAAGCAAAATGATTGGCCATGATGAAAGGGTCTCCGTTTAAGCAAATTCGGTTGGGGAGTGATCAACACACTCGATGACCACGACCTTGGATTCGTGCTCTCGCGTGCCGCCAACGGACATTTCCACCTGCAACTGCTGGCTATAAATGCCGTATTCTTTGGCGGGATTGATCTCGGTGGTGATGGGCAGCAATTCGCCCATGATCACACCGGATTGCAGCATCGCGATACAGCGCCGAACCGGTGTGCCCGGCGTGGTTTCTGTATCCAGCGGCAACAGCGGGTCAAAGGTGCCTGTTGAGCCATTAACAGCCTGCCCATTGGCCGGCGTGGACAGGTTCAGCACGTCGTCAACGGTGTGAAAATACGCGCCCATGAAGTACGGCAGCGCGCCATCAACCAGCGGCTTTTCGCGGTTGTAATCGCTGCTGGTCACCAGCGTTGAGTTCAGCAGTTCGTCTTCCTGCTCACTGGTCACAAACACCGAAATCGGATCGTCGCGATCGGGGTTCACCCGGCGCAGCATCTTCACCGCTTGCTTGAGCTTTTGCAGCGATAACCCCGTGCCGCCGTGGGGGATGATTTGGCTGGTGGGCAGGTTGACGGCGGTTTCGCCGTACTTATCAACCTTGGCCGCGCCCAGCGCCGCATCAACCGCGCAGCGGTCCCACTCCCGCGCGGCCCCACTGGCCCAAGCCTGCGCCAAGCGGCCCAGCGGATCGGTGTGGGTGCGCAGGGCGTCAAAGCCGTCGAAGCGTTCGGAGTTCCAGTAGTCTTTTTGCTCCATCCACCGGCGAAAACGCGCGGTTTCCGTCACCGGCACCGTCACGTTTCGAGCGACTTTCTGGATCAGCCGATTGGCCCCCAAACTGTCAATCGCCTGCCGCTCACCGCTGACCGCTTCGACGGAAACAGCGCTGCGCAAGCGGCTGGTTTTCTGGTTGAATAACAGTCGCAAGCCGTCGAGAAAGACAGCGTTTTGGCCGTGGACGTCTACAGTACCACTCATAGGGATTTCCCTTTCTTGTTGGAATAAGTGACCGGCTCACCCGCCCGATTGGGCTGGATCAGCGCGGTGATTTGGTTGATGCGTTCGGCCATGACGAAGGCGAGGCGAATGCCCTCCCCCCGCGCCTGCTGCCACCCGACAAATCGGGCATAGAGCCGGTCGCCCGAACGCACGCCTTCGCCCACGATCATCGCTTCGGCCTCATCGACCGCCGCGCTCAAATCGGGGACAAATTCATCGGTGCCAAGCAGCACGCGAATAATGGCCGCCCGCAGCCAGGTTTCCGCGCTCAACCGCTGCGGCGCCATCAGGGTATCTTCAGCCAAGAATGCGCCCTCCTGCCCCGCCAGCACCATCGCGCTGAACCGCCGCAATCAGCTGCGCCCGCTGCGCTTTTGCCGCCGCGTGACCGGGGTGCGCGCGGTTGAGGAACGCGGCGCGGTGGTCACGATCGCCGGCAAGCCGTGTCAGCTCGCTTTGCGCAGCCTCCGCGGTCAAACGCCCGCCCTGACCGGGCATTTCACCACCCGACGTCCCGGCCTCGTCATCCAGCATCGCCAGCGCCTGTCCCACGCGGGCCAAAGCGGGAATAATCTGCTGCGGGTTGCCGCATTCGAGCAGGTCTTCGAGATCATCGTCATCCAGCCCAAAGGCCTGAGCCGCGCGTGCGGCTGCATCCAAACCTGCTTGTGCTTCCTCGCCCCAGCGGTCTTTCAGCTCCGCCAACAGGGCCGCACGCGCCTGTTCTCGCGCTGCGGCATCCGCGTTCAGCGACGCTTCCACCGCGCCCAGCACTTCGGCTTGCACAGCTTTGATTTCATCGTCATTCAGGCCAAATTTCTGGCACGCTTGGGCCAAAACATCCGGCAAATCCGGCTGGAGATCCGGTTGCGGGTCCGGCAGAGGGTCCGGTTGAGATTTTGGGGTTAAATCCGGCATCGACTCTCGTATCGACTCTGGGGAAGCAGGTTCTGGCGTTTTCATGTCCAGTCTCCTTGTTCATCATGGGAAAGGGGTGACGCGGCAAAGGTCTGCTCAGGCTGCAACAGCGCATCCGGCGGCACCTCCGACAGCGACAGCAGATGCAGCAAGACGTCTCGCTGACCTTCGTTAAAGGCGGTTTGGTCTGGCGCGCCGGGAACAAACCCCGTGCGCCGCAAACCGCAGTACAGAGCCAAATCATCTAGGATCAGCCGCGCATCCCGCGAGCCGTCCTGTGGGTTGAAAATCCGGCGATAGGCCCGAGCGACTTGGGCCGCGTGCAGGGCGGGAAAGGCGTTGCTCAGCCATTGCAGCGCCGCCGTCATTGTGCGGCATCCTGACGGATGAATTGGCTAGGCAACCCCGCTTGTTGCAGGATGGTTTTGGCCAGCGAAGGGGTATCCACCAGGGCATCCCGCTCCACACCCAGACCAGCAACCCCATCCAACAACCGCAAATGCCGCGCGGCCTCGCTGAGCCGCTGCGCCTGTGCCAGTGGTGAAACCAGCCGGACACGTGGCACTTCGGGGTGCAAAGCCGAACCCGTGTAGCGCGGCAAAGCCCCAGCGCGGTACAGCACGCCAAAGGTGCGCTGTACCAAGGGTTCCAGCAGCTCGGACTGCAAGCGCGCCAAATAGGGCGCAAGCAAGCGGGCTTTCTCCTCTTGCCGTCCCAAGAACGCGGTGGCCGTCTCGCCCGGTGCGTGGGCCGCGACCAGCAGTGGCCCGAAAAAGGCTTCGCGGATCTGCCCGCGCCGCTGCTGTTCCATTTCCAGTGATAAACCAAGGTTTGCGCCGTCCATAAACGGCTGATACAGCCGCCGACCAGAGGCATCCAAACCGCCGTAAATCACCGCGCCGGGGTGGGTTTTCAGCCCCCGCATACCATGCTCATGCGCGCTCAAAATCGGGGGATCCACTGCCTTTTGCGCCGCCAGCAAGCTGGCTTTGCACATGGCGTTGAGCGTTTTAACATCCGGTAAGGTCAGCATGGCCGGACTGTCACCGTAGGGTCCGCCATTGGCCGTGGACCAGCGTAGGACCAGCTCACCGGCGGTCGAACGCTGGCGCGTTTCCACCGTCCGACCCGAATGGGCATCAATGACCGTGATTTGCACGGTTGGCGCGAGCAAATCGTCCTGACGCCCGCTTTGCCCTTGGTTCCCCTTGTGGCGCAGCGGTTCAGTCACCTCGATAAACTGACCAACGTACTGCCCTTCGCCGCGTTCTGCGGCGCGGCGCACGTCCTGTGGGGTTTGCGGGCCAAACCGCTGCAACGCGGCGGGCGCACGCAGCTTGAACCGCCGGAAAACGCGCGCAATATCGCCCTCACCGTCGTCTTCCAACACCACATCTTCCAACCGCCGAACGAAAAAGCGGGGACCGGGTTTGATGGCGAGGATCGCGGTGCCAAAGCACACCAGATCGCGGAACAAATCCGGCAGCACGGTGTAAAACGCCCCGCCGCCCGCGTTAAAGGCGGCATTCATCGCCGTCTCAACCGCCTCTGCCCACTCGGGGTCATCGGCTTCCAAATGAAACCACGGCGTGGCCGGGTTGGTCAGGGCGCTGAACAAACCCGCCGCCAATTGCTCGGCGGCAATCAGCGCCGTGCTGTCATAGACTTGGCCGCGGGCTGCAGCCCCGGTTTTGCGCTGAAACTGCGAGCGGGTTGGATGGATCAAGGCTGCGATATCGCGCCAACTGGCCTCAAAACCGCTCCGCGCCGCGCTGGCTTGGTGAAAGGCATCGAGCAAGCGAGAAGCCATCACCCCTGCCCCCGCTTGTGCGCCAGAAACCCGTGCGCCGCCGGGTTTGCCGTGCTGCCTGGATTTGCGGTTCGGACACCGCCAAAGGCGCGGTTGAGCGCGCGTCTTTGCGCCCGGACAACCCGGCGTTTTGCCTTTGCCAACCGGCGGTCTTCTTCGTTGATGGTTCGGTCGATGATGGCACGGTCTTCGGCGATACCAGCCGCGCTGCTCGCCGCGCTCTGGCGCAGTGCAGCCGTTGCCGTGTGGACCCCATAAAGGCTCCCGGCAAGCGACAGCAGGCCGCTTCCTTGGAATGAAGGCATGGTTGTTCCTTGAGTTTTTGCTAAGTGGGAAAAATTACCAATCCAGCGGATTGAAAGCCCCGCCGTCGCGCCGCGCATGCGGGCGGCTCTGATCTTTGGTCGTGCGCGCATGACGCAGCCCCATCAGTGCGTATCGTGTCGCCGAGAGCAGATCATCGCGCTCAGAGACAATTTGACCGCTTTTGCGGTGATACAGCCGGTATTCCTCGAACCAATCCGGCGCGCCACTGAACACCCGCAAGCGACCGCTTTGCAGCCGCTGCAACATGTCCATCACGCCGGCTTCCAGGCCGTTAGACCCGTCTGGGAACGTCACGCGCTCGGGGTGCATGCTCAGGCCTTGCGCGCGGTATTGGTGGGCCAGCGTGACGCCGCTGGTTTTATCGTGGGCCAAGCCATCATGGGGCCAAACCCACACCAAGCCCCGCCCCCAACCCAGCAAAACCGCCGCATGAACCTGCGGCGTCGCATGCCGCTGTCGATAACACCGCAGGACATAGGCCACGTCTCGATCCCGGTCCCAAGCGACTTCAACCGCCGCCGTCGGGTGGTCCCAGCCAAAGTCCAGCGCGCCTACGCGGGGCCAGTGGGCGGGTATGTCAAAGGGCGTGACCGTGACCACGTCTTCGGGCACGTCAAACACCCGCCCCGACCCCAAAACCGGGATCCCATTGGCCCGAACCTCGCGTTCGTGCGGGGGATAGCTGGCGAGGATGCGTCGGCGGTCTTCTGCGCTCAGGTGCGCGGCGTCTTCCAATCGCATGGTGATGAGCGATCGGTCCGCGTGCGGCTGTCCCACGAATCGCTCCACCAGCGTCGTTCGGCCCAACAACGGCGTAAACGTCGCAAACACCAAGCCGCCGGTCGCGTTGGTCCGCGTCAGCCCCTCCATATAGACATCATGCGCCGGTTCTTCGTCGAACCACACAAGATCCAGACTCGCCCCCTGCCACCGTTCACGGCCTTGGGCGTAGGATTTGAACGCCAGCGTCGATTGCCCGCCGTCCCGGTGCGGCACCAGCACTTCATCTGCCCCCGCAAGCCCCCCGGCGCGCTGCCAGCCTGCCGGTATCAAACCCCGCAGATTCAGCGGATCAGCGTCGGATTGACTCAGCAGCAGCCGTTGCACCGTGGCGCGGCTTACCTCTTGGCTCACACTGCCCAACCATGCTTGAATCGCGCCTTCAAACCGGCGACCTTGCCACCAGTCGGGATAGGCGCCGGTCAGGTGCATGGCCAGCTCGTTCGCGCCAGCCCATGTTTTGCCCAGTTGGTTTCCAGCCATCAGCAGGCGTTCGCGATGCCCTGCGCCGGCGGCGTGAAAGGCGCGCTGTGGCGGTGTTGGGTGATAGTCCGCAAACCGCCGTTTTCGGCGTTGGTGGCGTTCAATCAACAGCGCGGCCAGGCGCAGCCGCTCAGCCCTCACGCCCGCAACTCCGCAATCAGCCCGTCCAGCGCTTCATCCGATAACGCCGCCAGCGCCCCCGCTTGGGCCGCTTCGCTCTGATCCTTGGGTCGATTGAGGCCGTGGAGTTCAGAAAGATGCTTGAGCGCCGATGCCGCTGCGGTCAGGTTGCCATTCGCCAGCGCTGCTTTGAACAGGTCAATCCCACGCAAGCTCTGTTGTTCCAGCGAAACATCGGCTTGTTCCAATAAAAAAGCCGACCCGGAATCCGGATCGGCTTGCGTAGAGCGCGGAACCGCTTTCGCGTCCCGGACAGAATTTTCGATCATGAGACTTTTGTATCAAACGATAGCGCGCTCGTCAATACTTTTTGTATCGTTTTGTATAACTTTCTTCTGCTCATGCAGTTCAACCAGCTTATCCAGCCCGCACCGCAACCGTTCCATTCGACTCCGTCCAACGAATTCGTCTTCAACGACACACAGGCGTACGACCGCGCGCGTGCGGCTCGGCAAAGCGCGAAATTTTTCCTCGAAGCGCTGGCGCGCGTGTTCAGAGCGGACAAAGCTGTCCTCTGCGCCGCCGGTCCCGCCCCGCGCCTCCGCCGAATAGCGCGCCGTTACCCGTGCGCGGCGATAGGCTTGCTCGTGCAACCGCGCCAAGGCTTCGCCAGCATAGAGCCGGGCATCGTTCAATGCCGCGTCTTCGTCTGCCTCAACCAGCGCACCGCGATCGGCGTACCACTGCAAGGCTGTTTTCTTGGCCCGTGCCGCCTGTGCCCGCTGTCGTGTGCGCCCTGCGGCCTCCGCTGTTGGTGCCGCTGACAAGCCTCGTTGCAAGGCACGGGTTCGCACGGCCTTTGATGCGGTTTTATCGCTCCTCTTCAACGCCTTACCCCTCAATCAGTTGAGCGTTTTTCAGACACAGATGCACCATTCGCCACGCATCCACCGCCGTTTTTGCGCGCACCCGCCGCTGGCGATGCCCCATGGTGCTCAGCCGATCCCACCACGGCGGCATCGCAGCGGCCTTGGTCGCGTCATCCTCCAACGCCAGGTACAGCGTCCGTCCTTCTGGCCCGAAAATCATCAAAAACACGGGCGAGCGCGCCTCGCCCGACACGGGTTTTCCCGGCACACGCGGCAATTCCACAAACTCCAACCGCCGCGAATACCGGACTTGGTCCAGCAAGCGACCCACCACATACCGCCGTATGGAGACAATGTTGACCTGTGCTCGCGCCAGTCGCGGCGCGCTCCTACGGGGGTGCGCAGGCGCTTGGTTTTCGCTTGACTGAAACAGCGCCTCTGCTGCCTTTCGTGCAGATTGGGCCGTTTTTGATGCGGACAATCGGTTCGGATTCTGGGGTGTCGCGGTGGGTTGTATCATCCAACATACTCCGTTATGTTCTATATTTGTTCTGTTTTTTAGCAATTAGCAGATCACCTTGAAACGTCAACACACAAACGGTACTTTCTGTTACTTTTTGTATATATTGGGTCATCATGATGGAAGCAGCCAGTGAACGCCTGAAACACGCTCGCACCCGCGCCGGGTTCAGCTCTGCCGTCGCGTTTGCGCGGGAAAAGAGCTTGCCTGAAGTGACCTACCGCGCCCACGAAAGCGGCACGCGAAACTTCAAGATCGACAGTGCCAAGGCCTACGCCAAAGCGCTTGGGGTGACGTGGCAGTGGTTGATGTTTGGGGACGAGCACGACCCCGCCGTCGCCTCCGCCGCCATCGACGGCCTAACCCCTGTTCTCTCCCCCACGGTGCAGATTCCGGCTTACGATCTGACCGCTGCGGCGGGGTCTGGACGGGCTGTGTTAGAAGACAGGCCCAGCGCTTTTGTGGCGTTTCCGTCCGCTTGGGCGCGCGAGTTTACCGGCCCGGCTTCGGCGGATCAGTCCTTGGCGCTGCTGACCGTCGCGGGGGATTCCATGCTGCCCTCTCTGGCGCACGGGGATCAAATTCTGGTGTACCTTAACCCCGCGCCGCCCAGTTTGGACGGCATCTATGTCATTCGCTTTGGCGAAGATTTGCTGGTCAAGCGCGTGCGCCTGAACCCCGCAACCGGGGCGGTTTCGCTGATTTCGGACAACTCCGCGCTCTATCCCCCGATCGAAGACGTGCGCAAGCAGGATTTAACGATGGTGGGCAAGGTTGTTTGGCTCGGACGCCGGGTCTGATCCCGCGTTTAGACGTCCAGGCTGAATTGAGCATTCAGGACGGCCAGAACGTCTCGCGCCAGCGGGATTGTAATGGGGCGCTGCTCGGCAAAGGCCCGGGCATCCAAGGTCGCAACCAAGGCGTCTACGGCTGAAAAAGAGCGGTCAACGCGGCTGAGGATGTAATCAATCACCGGCTGCTCCACCCCCAATTGGCGATCATCAAACCGCTTGCGCAGCACAGCTTCGAGCAGCGTGTCGTCGGGGGGCAGAATCTCCACCACTGGCACCGCCCGCAGCCGCGAGGCCAAGTCCGGCGTTGCCACGTGCAAACGGCTCAGCGGCCGCTCGCTGACCAGCAACAGCGCGCCGCCGGACACCAAACGGTTATACAGATGAAACAGCGCTTCTTGCTGCTCGGGGTTCAGGCTGACAATGTCGTCCACCACCGCCGCTTGACCCGGCGCGACGCGGGCCAGCTCGGAGAGGCCAATAAAGTGCGCGCCGGCCTGCTCCGCCCAAATCCGCGCCAAGTGCGACTTTCCCGAACCGCCCGGCCCCACGAGGTTCAGAAACGGAGACGTCCAGTTCGGCCATGCTTGCAGAACGCCAAACGCCGCTTGGTTGGCTTCGCTGACGGAAAAGGCATCGCGGGACAGGCGCGGCGCGGGGTCGAGATCAAAGGCAAGCACCTCTTGCTGCTCCCGCCCCGTTCCACGCTCGTCGCCTGTCCCCGCCGTCATCAGTTTGCCAGCTGAATATCGCTCATCGGCAGAATCCGAACGTTCTGCGGCAGCGTTTGGAAGTTTGGTTGGGCAAAGAAGAAGACTTGCACCGCGTCCTGCGGCACCTGCTGCGTGGTATAGGCCATGAGCCGGTAATTCACGCTGCCAAACACCTGTTGCAACTGGGATAATCCGCCTGAGAACGTGACGGAAATATCCAACGCGCCCTCACGCTGCCCGACCAGTGACAACACTTTGATCTCTTCCCGCGCGCGCAGCATGTCTTGAACCTGCAACCACGTCGGAACGTCGGTGCCGATGACGACAACATTGATGCTGAAGACCGGCATCACCTGTTGCTTGCTGCTGTCGCAATAGGCGGCAGAGGTCTGCAACTGCACTTGTTCTGCTGCGCGGCTGAGCAGGCTTTCCAGCGTTTCTTCTGCATCGGCGACCATGGCAACTTCAACCCGGTTTGGGCCATAGCCCTCGCCCACGCGAATGGCCTCAACGAACAAATCCATCGGCTGGCCTTCTGGCCCGGTTGTCAGCTCGGCAGAGACGACCAGCGCGCCCATAAAGCCGTATTTGTCCAACAGCACCTGCGTCGCAGCGCTTGAGGGCAACTCCGGGTCAAACGTCACCCGGTCTTCCTCATCCCCTGCGGCCACGTCATAGGACTGCAAAAACGCGCGGTTTGGCCCCTGCGACCACAGCGCGGTCCACGGGTTATCGTCAAAGGCCATCGCCGGGCCGCCATCAATGCGCAGAATGGGCAAGGCAAGCTGGGTCGGTGCCGGACCATCGGCAAAGGCGGCTTGCTGGGACGCGAGATAGGTTTTGACCTGCGAGGGGTCAAACGCGATGTTGATCAGGCCGGAGTAGCTGTTTCCGATGATTTTCTGATCGGTCAGCTCCAGCGACTGCACCATTTCCTGCAGTGCTACGTCGTTGGGAATACGGAGCGCATCGCGCCCTTCGGCACACACCATGCGCGCAGACACCTCCCGCAAACCCGCCAAGCGCGCGTTGCGAAAGGCGATGTCCTGTGCCTCCGCGCCCGTGCCGGCGACAGCCTTGGTCTGGATGTTGTCGACAAAATAACCCGGCCACAGCGTTTGCGCGCCCGTGATTGGGGCGGCACCCAATGCCGTCAGTCCAACCCCACACACCAAAGCCGTGGCGAGCCTGCGCGATTTAACCAGCAACGTTTTTAATCCGAACATGGATAATCCCTGTCTCAAACAGATGAAGCCCCCGCTCCGGCCCCTGTTTTAGTCCAATGTTATGGCCTTGGCTTGTCAAAATTTAACTGCGATTCAACCCTGCGTCCTAGACAGTTGCAGAGCGGTTTAAGCGCGGGTATTGAGAGTATCAGAAAACCCTAACACTTACTGTCGTCCAAGGATTGAGCGAGACATGTCCGACCACGAATTGGCCTCTGAGGCTCACAAAACCACCTTTTCAGGCATGATGTCGAATTCACGCATTTTGTCCCTGTTCTGCGGCTTCGTGCTGCTGCTGCTCGCGGCACTGTTTGGCGTGCCCGTGCCTTTGCTGGCGCTAACGGCCATTGTCTTGGTTGTTGCTTTTGTCTTTATGGGCGGGGCGGCTTCGACCGGCATCATCGCTTTGGTCCTGTTTGCCGCTTTCGGTATAGTCTGGAAATTCGGCTCATGGTTCATCGGCCTGTTCTAGGCTGCCGCTGACGCCTAAGGCTCAGCATCGACGAAAAGGCGCGCTGACCCGATTGGGGTCGCAGCGCCTTTTTTTGTGGTCGGCGTCTTCCCTCAAATTTTCAAAAGAATTGAGCGAAGGGACTCAAGTTTGCATCGGGGGATCTGAACCCCAGCAAAGGAACTCGCATTGGTGCGTCCAGCGGCAACCCTTCTTTCCAGCATCGCCCTGCTCAGCGTTTCCGCCCTCAGTGCCGCGCAAACGCTGATCCAAGCGCAAATCGGCGAGCAACACTCACAGACCGTCTACGCCATGAGCTTGGGCAGCTACGAGTTGGAAAACGGTGAAATCCAGTCCATGCGGGAGTTTTACAGCACGCCATGGCGCGATGTGCGCTTGGTGGCGCTGAGCCAAGTGCTGCCCAACGTGGGCGTGATCTGGGGCGCAAGCACCGGGGAACGCGGCGACAAATACACCATTCACCCCTCGCTGACCCTCGGCGTCACGGGCGCACACAGCTTTAGCGACCAGTCGTCTATCAGCCTGTCATGGCAGGGAAATTTGGGCGGTAGCCTGATCGAACGGCCTTGTACCGCCACCTTTACCCTCGGCGGCACCCAAGACGTGAACTGCCGCCTTGCCGCCAGCACCCTACCCCCCGCCGAAACGCTGGAGCTGTTGCTCGACGAGCCCGTGCCAGAGCGTTGGCGCAGTTCCGTCACATTCCAACACCGCTTCTGGCCCGAGCGGACGCACGCCAAGCGCTAGCCAAAAATTGGCACGGGATCGGCACCGTTATTCCTCGCAAAGAAACCGTTGAGATCCACGCAAGTTGCAGTGGGTTTGTTAGCAGCCACGCTAGCAAGTCTCGCAACCTGGGTGGGAAGCTTTGAAAATTGAGGAACTTTTCCATGCTTTTAAGTCGTACGTTCTACCGTCTCTTTATTGCCTTTATTGCCTCCCTGATGCTGGTCGCCATTCTGGCGCCGATTGGCCAAGCACAGACGTTGAGTTCAGAGTACTTCCTCGAAACCCTGCGCAAAAAGGGGAAGGGGAAGAACCGGGGCAAGCGGCGGGGACCAAAGAAGCGTAACCCCATTGATACGGACGACGGCACCACCACTGATCCGGCTGTCCCCACATTTCAAAGCTGGATGCATGCTGACGTGCAGGCCGCGTGGGATGCTGGCTTCACCGGGCAAAACACCAACTTGATCATCGTGGACGACTTCAACTCTCGCAGCCGTTTCCGCGCCAATTTGGGCACCGGAAGAACGCGCAAAACCCACGGCGGCTGGACCGCGGCTCAAGCCGGTATGATCGCGACATCTGCGACCTTGAACCAAGTGGATTGGGGCGCGTCTTCCTTTGATCTGGCCGCAGACAAACTCAACGTCGCCAACGCCAGTTACGGCATGATGACGGCTGTACTGCCTGACGCTGCGGATCTGAGCCTCGGCGGTGTGTCGGATACGCTAACGACCGCCGCCCAGTCCGGTCTGGCCGTGGTGACAAAAGCTGCGGGTAACGATGGCGTGGCGGTGCTGAATGCATCGGCTGAGGGCTACTATGACGTGCTGAATCACAGCCTGCTTGGGTCTCAGTCTGGTTTGTACGTCGGTGCGCTGTCCAGCAATGGCAGCACGGACAGCCTCGCAAGCATGGCCAGCTACTCCAACTTTGCCGGTCAGGATACATCCGTGCAGGAACGCTTCCTGGTTGTCGGCGTGGAGGGCAATAAAACCGGTCTTTACGGCACATCCTTCGCCGCGCCTGTGGTTGCTGGTTACGCCTCGATCCTTGGGTCAAAGTTCACCGGAACGACGGCAACAGCAATTTCTCAACAACTGCTGGACACGGCCCGAACCGACACAATCTCCGGCTATGACGCTGCCATCCACGGCCAAGGCGAAGCCAGCCTAAGCCGCGCTTTGGCACCGACAACGATCCAGTAAACTGGCCAAAAGCCAAAAAAGAAGGGCGCAGCACCGGTGTTGGTGCTGCGCCTTTTTTTATCGTTAAGATTGTTTTTCTCGTTAATTATGCCACTATAACGCCGAAGTTTCAGTTGACAAACGTATCAAAAAAAATACATCATGGCCCAGAAAACCTTTCCTGCCGTGTTTTACCGAACTGCGGCGGGTAACGAACCTGTCCGACATTGGCTGACGGCTGAATTGGAAGATGAAGACCGGCGGCGCGTTGGGCGCGACATCAAAACAGCAGAGATCGGGTGGCCACTGGGAATGCCGCTGGTTCGCTCGCTCAAAGCGGGCATCTGGGAAGTGAGAACTGAACTGTTGGGCGGCAGAACCGCTCGCGTTTTATTTTGCGCGCACGAGCAACAGATGGTTTTGCTGCACGGGTTCATCAAGAAAACCAACAAAACCCCAAAGGCGGATCTGGATTTAGCAAGAAGCCGGATGAAGGACATCAAAAGTGGTTGAGAACAATAGGCACATTGGATCCTCTTTCGACGATTTTCTCGACAGTGAAGGAATGTTGGACGACGCCTGCGAGGTGGCCGCATCGCGGGTTGTTGCCTTCAAGCTCGAACAACGGCGGCAAGAGCGCGGTGTTTCGATCACCGAGCTTGCACGTTCCATGGGCACAAGTCGGAGCGTGGTGAACAATATGCTGGATGCCAACAGCGACCGTAAGACCGTCAAAACCCTAAAACGCGGTGCCGAGGCTTTGGGGGCGAGAATCGTCATGGACCTTGAAAACATCTGACGCTCAGCCCAACCGCTGGTCAGACGGTTTATAATCCAAAAAAGAAGGGCGCAGCACCGGCGTTGGTGCTGCGCCCTTTTTTGTATCTGACTGAAACGCCAGCTTAGCCGACGATTTCAGCTTCGGCGAACCACTGTGCGATTTCCAGCGCTGCGTTTTCGCTGCTGTCGGAACCGTGTACGGAGTTTTCACCGATGGACAGCGCGTGCGCCTTGCGGATGGTGCCTTCGTCGGCTTCAGCCGGGTTGGTTGCGCCCATGACGGTGCGGTAACGCGCGATTGCGTCGTCGCCTTCGAGCACCTGAACCACAACAGGCTCAGACATCATGAATTCGACGAGCTCGCCGAAGAAAGGACGCTCGGAATGCACAGCGTAGAAACGCTCGGCCTGTACTTGGGTCATGTGCACGCGCTTTTGAGCAACGATGCGCAGGCCCGCGCCTTCGATCATGGCGTTGATCGCGCCGGTCAGGTTGCGCTTGGTGGCGTCTGGCTTAATGATGGAAAAAGTGCGATCCATGGTGGTGTTCCCTGAACAGAGGTTTGTCTTTGACGCCGCTCTAAGCCCTTCAACGGCCAAGGTCCAACGCGGATTGAGAAAGGCACCCTTGTTCTGACGCAGGACCGCGTTAAAACCCTGTTCATGCTTTCGATTTCGAACCTCACCTATCGCATCGCCGGACGGCCCATTCTGACAGGCTGTTCCGCCACTTTGTACCCCAACCATCGCATTGGCCTGGTCGGGCGCAATGGCGCGGGCAAATCCACGCTGTTGAAACTGATCACGGGCGAGCTTGGCCCGGATGAGGGCGAAGTGCAGTTGCCGGCGCGCTGGTCCATGGGCATGACCACACAGGACGCCCCCGGCGGTGACCGTTCGCTGATCGACACAGTCCTCGCTGCGGATAAAGAGCGCACGGCGCTCATGGACGAGCTGGAAAACCCCGACACCCCACCAGAGCGGATCGCCGACATTCATGGCCGGCTGGAGGACATCTCTGCCGCCGCCGCCCCGTCTCGCGCTGCGCGGATTTTGGCGGGCCTTGGCTTTAGCGAAGAAGCGCAGAACCGGGCGTGCTCGGAGTTCTCGGGCGGTTGGCGGATGCGCGTGGCTTTGGCGGCGCTGCTGTTTACCCAGCCTGACCTGCTGCTGCTGGATGAGCCGACCAACCACCTCGATCTGGAAGCAACCATCTGGCTTGAGGCCTACTTGAAAGCCTATCGCGGCACGATTTTGATCGTCAGCCACGACCGGACTTTGCTCAATTCCGTGGTGACGGACATCATTCACCTCGAAGCCAAGACGCTGACGGCGTACAAGGGCAACTACGATTTCTTCGAAAAGACCCGCGCCGAGCGGATGGCGCTGGCCGCCAAACAGCGGGAAAAACAAGAAGCCCAGCGCGCGCATATCATGAGCTTCGTGGACCGTTTCCGCTATAAGGCGTCAAAGGCGACGCAGGCACAGTCCCGGCTGAAGATGCTGGCCAAGATGCAGCCCATCGCGTCGGTTGCCGAAGAATGGACCGTCACCTTCGACTTTCCCACCCCGCAAACCCTCGCCTCCCCGCTGTTCACCATCGACAACGGCGAGATTGGCTATGGCGAAGATCCAGCCGTGCTCAAGCGGGTGAACCTGCGCATTGATAGCGACGACCGGATCGCGCTGCTTGGCGCCAACGGGAACGGGAAATCGACGCTGCTGAAGGTGCTGGCGGGTCGGTTAAAAGTGCGGGATGGCCTCGTGCAGAAGTCGGGAAAGCTCAAAATTGGCTATTTCGCGCAGCATCAGGCCGACGAATTATCGCTGGAAAGCACGCCACTGGAAACGCTGAAAAAACTGATGGTCAAGGCGACGGAAACCCAAGTCCGCTCGCAATTGGGTCGCTTTGGCTTTGGCGAGGACAAGGCGGAAACCAAGATTGGTAATCTCTCAGGCGGGGAAAAGGCGCGGCTGCTGTTCGCGCTGATCAGCCGAGAAGCCCCGCACATCATCCTGATGGATGAGCCGACCAACCATCTGGACGTGGACAGCCGACAGGCGCTGGTTCAGGCGATCAACGGCTATGACGGCGCGGTGATCATCGTCACCCACGACCCGCATCTGGTCGAGCTAACCGCTGACCGGCTGTGGATCGTCCGCCACGGCAAGGTGGAGCGGTTCGAAGGCGACATGACCGATTATCGTCGCGAGCTGCTCTCTGAACGCCGCAACGCCCAGCGCGACAGCCGCGCCTCCGCCAACAACAAGGCCAGCGCGGCCAGCGACAGCAGCGTCGACGACGGCCAATCCGCCGAAGACCGCAAACGCGCCCGCCAAGCCGCCGCCAACGCCCGCGCCGCGCTCAAGCCATTGAAAAACAAGGTTTCTGCGGCGGAAAAACGGGTGGAGAAGATCCAAGCCGAAATCAACAAAGGCCAAGCCCTCCTCGCCGACCCCACCGTCTACACCGACCCTGCAAAATCCGCGAAAGTCCCGGCGTGGCAGAAGAAACTCGGCGAGCTGGAAAAAATGCTGGAAGAGGCGGAAGAAGAATGGCTGACGCTGGAAGCAGAGTTGGAAGAGGCGGAGAGCGCCGCCAATTCAGGCTAAATCCAGGAGCCTGTTCATCTTACGCATTCGACTCAACTTTGCATATTCCTTAAGATAGAATATAGCTATTCTGTGAATGATCTTAAGGGTGAACTATGGCGACTGTAGCCGAGCTCAAAGAAAACTTGCTCCAAGATCGATTGGCGCTGGCGGAGGTCGCGCAGATGTCGGTTGCTTCGATTGATACAGTCGTAAGCTTTTCCAGCTGGGTGCTTGGCATTCTTGCCACCGTCTTAGCGATTCTGTCTGTCATCGGTTGGCTTTCAATCCGGAAAGCCGCGCGAAATATTGCGGAGGAACGGATCAAAGATTATATCAAGAGTCAGAAGTTTAAAGACTGGCTCAAGGACACTGTCGTCAAAGCCTACGAGGCCGACCAGAACAGGGAACGGGTTCGCTCAAAAGTCGTCATCATGGACGACCCACCCAACGCAGCGTTTGAAGAAAGGGAGTTTAGTGATGGTTAATGTACCTCAGCAGTTTGAAGCTGAAATTGTCCGCGTGCAGACCGAAGTGCCAGTCCCTCTCGACCGCTTGGCTGAAGCACTCGATGTTCCGATTTATTCGGCGGAGTTGCCTAAAGGTGTTTCTGGCGTCATTCGCCGGAAAAAGGAAAGCGATGGATACGAGATTTTCGTCGACTCAACCGAAAAACCTGAACGACAACGGTTTACAGCCGCCCATGAGCTCGCCCATTTCATGCTGCATCAAGAACACATCGGCACAGGTATTAAGGACAACTACCTGCTTAGGTCTGAAGCGCTCTCCAACAGCCAGGAAGTCGAAGCCAACCAATTGGCGGCTCGAATCCTGATGCCCATGGCCAAAATTGAAGAGTTCATGGACAAAGGCACAACGACGCCAGAGGCTTTAGCTGCTGCCTTTGGAGTCAGTTTGACGGCCATGTCTATCCGCTTGGGGTTAGCGACCTAGTTGGCGTTAGCGACCTAGGCCGGCCCTGCCATCAAATACTCCAGACCCAGCAGATCTTCGCAGTCATCGGTGGTGATGAGCACCAAGCCGTCGGTCATCGCCTGTGCAGCGATCATGTTGCGCAAGGGGTCGGAGATGTCGCTGTCGCGTTCGAATGTAGCGGCCAAGCGGGCGGCGGGGCTGGAGATGTCTAGTTCCTTGAACTGGTAGACAAACTTTACCTGTTTGAACCGTTCAACCAGCGGCTCGACTTCGGGCAAAATGCCCTTTGAGTACTTATAAGACAGCTCAAACACCGACGCCGCAGAGACGTAAACCGGCGCATCTGTGTGCTGGATCAAATCGGCGACCGCCGGCGACAAGCGCGGGTCGGCGTTGACGAACCAGACCAAAACAGCCGTGTCGAGCAAGTACCCCTTGGGTTCCCCCGCAGATCCCGTTAAAGCCACGTTCAGCTCTCCCTCTCAGGGGCTTGTGGATACAGCGGGCGCAGGACTTCGTCTGGGTCAGCCGCCGCGATGCTGCCAAAATAACCGGGCGCAGGCCGGTTGGACGTCCCTTGGCTTGGCACCGAGATCGAGCGTGCGGGCATGCCGTTTTTCTGGGTATTCAGAACACCAGCGGTATCAGCAGACAATCCATCATCCATTCGTATCAGGCCTCATTTCACGGTTAAGTTTAACCGGCATGGGAAGTAAACTCAATTTTTGAACACAAAGTAAACCGGCTCTGTCGAGCTAAGCTCGCTTTTCCCACCCACCGCGTTGATTTTGCTGCCAATAACTCAACTCAGGCGCGCTTTCCAGACTTTTCAACGCTGACCACCGGGCGCGCGCCTCGACAACAGAGGCTTCATGCCGCCCGTCAAACAGAATGCAGCAAACGGCGAAGGCGTCAAATCCATCTGATGCCGCACCATCGGTGACGAACAAATACGTGCCCGCGCCCGGGTTATCCAAACCTGTGGTCAGCCAGATTGGTTGATCTTCGGCAAAGCCCGTTCCCGCATGCCCGTGGGGCAAAAACTCGGCGTCGTTGAAGGTCCACAGCGCTTCATCAAGATCACTCAACCGCTCCGGCGTCGGACACCGCACGACGGCCCGGGCCTCGCGCTCCAGCGTGCGTTTGAGCATGATTGGAAGCGCGTCTTCCAACCGCGAACGCGTCAGGTGATAAAATCGAACGTCGGTCATTGTTTGCCGGTCATGGTTTGCCGCTGCTGTTGGCTGCTAGAGCGCGGGCCATGGCGTCCATATCCATGGTGGCGCTGAGTTCAGTTTCATCACCAATGGCCTCATCAATCAATGCCGCAGCGCTTTGATCGAGGATTTCGTCCGGCGCAGAGCTGGCCGAAGCCACACCTTCGCGGCCAATATCCAACATAACAGGCACAGCCATGGGAGAGACGCGCGGCAGGTGGATGTGCTCGATCCGCCCTTGGAACCGCACCAGCATGTCCGCCAACCGACCCACATCGGTCAGCCCGCCCGCCGCATCCTGCCGGGTGGCACGCAACAGGACGTGGTCGGGCTCGTGTCGGCGCAAGACGTCATAGATGATGTCGTTGTTGAACGTCACTTGCCGCCGATTTTTCTTTGGCCCCATGACGTTCTGATCGATCAAACCACCAATAACCGCACAGCGGCGGAAGGTGCGCTTGAGCATGGTGCTCTCGTCCATCCATGCCTCCAGATCATCACCGAGCATGTCCTGATCGAACAGCTCTTCAATCTGCTCCGGCGTTTCGGGGACACGCAGGGACCATGTCGCGATGCAGTAATCTGAGGCCACAAACCCCAGCGGCGCGTAGCCAAAGCGCTCCAACCGCTTGGTCAGCAGCATCCCAAGAGTTTGATGCGCATTCCGCCCTTCAAAACAGTAAGCAACGAGGTAGGTTCGATCCCCGCGTGGGAAGGTTTCCACCAGCAATTTATCCGCCGAAGGCAGGCGCGACTTCGCCTGCTGCAACTGCAGCCACTCAGCCACGGGATTGGGCAGCTTGGGCCACGCGCTGGGGTCTTCGAGCATGACCCGCACGCGGTCGGCCAAGTTCGCCGTCAACGGCTGTCGCCCGCCGCCGTAGGCTGGAACAGCGGGTTCGCGCACGCTGCGGTGGGCTTTGCGGCAAATCAGGCTGGTTTCATCGATCTTGACGAACTCCAGCAAGCGACCCGCGAAGATAAAGGTATCACCGGGGCGCAAGCCATTGGCAAACACCTCCTCGACCTCCCCCAAGGCTTTGCCGTAACCATTGCCCAAGCGCACCTTGAGCGTCGTAGCCTCAACGATGGTGCCGATGTTCATGCGGTAGCGCTTGGCGTGGTGCTGATCGGCAATGCCGCGCCGCCCATCCCCTAGCGTCACCAGCCGCTTGAACCGCTCATAGGCGCGCAGGGCATAGCCCCCATCGGTGACGAACTTGAGCGTATCGTCGAAGTCCTTGCGGGTGAGATCGCGAAAAGGTCGCGCGGTGATGACTTCGGCGTAGAGCGCATCCGGGTGAAACGGCCACGCGCAGCTCATGCCGATCAAATGCTGAGCCAAGACATCCAACCCGCCGGGCCGAATGGGGTCGCCGTCGAGTTCTTCGTCAAAAACACCGTCCATACAGGCCTGACACTCCAGCACCTCGAACCGGTTGGCGGGGACCAGAACCGCACGGCTGGCTTCATCAAAGCGGTGATTGGCGCGGCCAATGCGCTGCATCAGGCGGCTGACACCCTTGGGCGCACCCACTTGCACCACCAGATCCACATCGCCCCAGTCGATCCCCAGCTCCAGCGACGACGTTGCCACAACCGATTGCAGTGTTCCCGCTGCCATCGCCGCTTCGACCTTGCGCCGCTGCTCGCGATCCAGTGAGCCGTGGTGCATGGCGATGGCCAAGCCGTCTTCGTTGAGCCGCCACAGCTCGGCAAAGCACAACTCGGCCTGCGCGCGGGTGTTCACAAAAATGATCGACATGCCCGCATCACGAATGAGGCCGTACACCCCCTCCATCGCGTGAACACCCATGTGGCCAGACCACGGCATGTGGACGTGGTCTTCGGGGGTTAGAATGCGAATGTCGGGCTTTTTCTTGGGCCGACCGCGCACGTGCACCACGCGATCGGACGGACGTCCATCGGGCGAGAGCCAGTCCAGCAACACTTGTTCTTCCGCCACCGTTGCCGACAGCCCGACACGGCGATGGTGGGGGGCCAAGGTCTGGAGCCGTGCCAACCCCAGCGACAGCAGCACACCGCGCTTGTTAGGCGCGAGGGCGTGCAACTCATCCAAAATCACACAGCGCACGTTGGCAAACAGCCGGTCGCTGTCTTCCAGTGACAGCAGCAGGGCAAGGCTTTCCGGCGTGGTCATCAGGATGTTGGGCGGGTTCTCCCGCTGGCGCGCGCGGCGGTTGGGCGGGGTATCGCCAGTGCGGGCCTCAGCGGTGATGGGCAGGGCCATCTCACTCAGCGGTGTTTCCAAATTCCGCCGAATGTCGGTCGCCAGCGCCTTGAGCGGGGAAATGTAAATCGTGTGCAGGCCGTCAAAATCCGGCTGCTCGGCCAGTTCGACCAGCGAGGGCAAGAACCCCGCAAGCGTCTTACCCCCACCGGTGGGGGCTGTCAGCAGCGCCGATTGCCCGGCGCGCGCGGCGGCCAGCATCGCCAGCTGGTGGTCATGGGCTTGCCAACCACGGTCGGCAAACCATTCCTGAAATACCGTCGGTAAAGCGCTCACGGCATCGGGGCTCTGAAGGCGTCAATCACGGCGATAACATCATCAAACGAGGCCCGCAGCCCCTTGTAGTCGCGCTCCGCCGGGGTCAGCGCCAACAGGTAGTCGCGCAAGCGATCAAGCGCGCCGGGGTGCTTGGCAAGCTGTGCCAAGGGGTCGAGATAAATGCGGACGGTGAACAGGATATCACCACTCTGGGGCAACTTGACCAGCGTCTGTCGCTCCACCCGAATGAAAGACGCTGCATCGAGGGTGTGACGATCCGGGTTCGCCTCCCGACTGCGGGCGGAATAGGGATGATGGAGCGTCGCGGTGGGATAAAGGCTCCAGTTCATGCGCTGGACCGGCTGCTCAACTTTGAGGCCATCAAAGATCCGGGCCATCAGACCGGCATTGCGGGTGCCGGGGCCAAATTCTGGAACATTGCCGTGAATTTGGTCGAGCGGCAGGCTGAACTTCTCCGCCAGAGACCAGCTTGAGGGAAAATGCAAAGCCGCCGCCACCAGCCGCCAGCCGCTGTCATCACGGCGCAGGAGCAGCAAATCTTCCTGCACGAGGCGCGCTGCTTCGAGCAAGTCGGCACCGCCGCTGTCCTTTGGCATGGCAACATGCGGATGGTGACGGACGAGGTTCTCGGTGATCAGCGCCCGGACTTCGGCCCCTGCTTGCGCCGTGCCGGGCTCCTCCCGAAACACAGCTTCGCCTTGGGTGGCTGTCAGGCGGTCTTTTTCCGCGCGGTAGTGCTCAATCTGGTCATCGACCTCGAACCACTGGGCCACGTCCAAGGGCTTGAGGCCGATGCGAAACAAGGGCTCCAACCGCTCACCGCCAAAGCGCACGGGATCGGGTGACGCTGCGGCGCGATCACTCACAGGCTCGGATCTCCTGCTGCCGTTTGGAAGAACGCCTGAATCTGCGCGGCCATGACGCCGTTATCCAAGGGTTGATCAAGACCTTGGCGGGCCTGATCCAGAACCTCAGGGGTCAGGCGCTCAGCGTAGGCTTCGGTCAAGTCGGTGATGAAGGCGGTGCTGAACTCGGGGTGAGGCTGAAAGCTGAGGGCTTTGCCGGCATAGGCCAATCCAGCAAAGGCGCAGAAATCGGTCTCGGCGATGACGGCGGCGTCTTTGGGCGGCACTGTTACCTGATCCTGATGCACGGCCACAATGGTCTGTGAAGGGCCATCGCGGAAGCGGTATTCGACCGGGCCAAAGGACCAGCCGCCCGCATACTTCTCCACCGTTCCGCCAAGGGCTTGGGCGAGGATTTGGTGGCCGAAGCAGATGCCCACGATGGGGACGTCTGCGGCGTAGGCATCGCGCAAAAAGCCCTCCAGCGGCGGGATCCAAGGGTGATCCTCGTAGGCGCCGGAGCGTGAGCCCGATACCAGCCAGCCATCTTGCTCAGTGATGCTGGCGGGAAACTCGCCGTCTACGACGAAGTATGGCCTGCACGCATAACCGGGGCCGAGCATGTCGGCATAGAGATCGCGGTAGGTGCCATAGCGGGCTTTGATGTCATCGCTGAAATGACCGCAGATGAGGATACCGATATTCATAAGCTGTGTTCCGTCCCTGATTACCACAAGCCCTTTTGCCGGCGCTCGGCCATGACACATAACCAATCGTGCGCAACCGTTGCTGCGGCGATGGCCGTGATTTCGGCATGATCAAAGGGCGGTGAAACTTCGACCAAATCCATGCCAATCATGTTGATCGCGCCCAGTCCGCGGATGAGCTCCAACGCCTGCCAGGTGGCGAGCCCTCCGCTGACGGGCGTGCCTGTGCCGGGCGCAAACGCCGGGTCGAGCACGTCAATGTCAAAACTGAGGTAGACGGGCCGATCCCCCACCCGCTTGCTGATGGCATCGAGCGTGGCGTCGATGCCATGACGGTGGACCCAAGGCGCGCTCAGCACCTGCATCCCAACATCAATATCATTGTGGGTGCGCAGGCCCACTTGGATGGAATGGTCCACGTCGATCAGGCCTTCGTTGACGGCGGAAAGAAACATGGTGCCATGGTCCAGTTGCCCTGAACTGGCCCAGGTGTCACAGTGCGCGTCGAACTGCAGCAGGGCGACGGGGCCGTGCTTGGCGGCATGGGCCTTGATCAAGGGATAGGCGATGAAGTGGTCGCCACCAATGGTGAGCATCGCTGTGTCTGCGGCCAGGATTGAGCGCGCATGGTTCTCGATGGCGTCGGGGACTGACAGTGGCGAATGGGGGTCGAGGGCGCAATCGCCAAAATCAACGACAGCAAGCGTCTCGAAGGGATCGAAGCCAAAAGGAAAGCCCTTGAGCTCCGCCAACTGCACCGACGCCGCTCGGACCGCCCGCGGCCCTAAGCGCGTGCCGGGCCGATAGGTGACGGCACTGTCAAAAGGCACCCCGGAGACGGCAATATCGACACGCTGTAGATCACGCGAATACTTGCGTCGCAGGAACGAAAGCGCACCGGCGTAGGTCAGCTCATAGGCGGTCCCGTGCACGCTTTCCTTGCGCCAGGCTTGATCCATGATCTCCTCACTGCCGGTGGGCGTTCCTTGCTGGTCGTGCTGCGGGTTATCGGCCATGCGCGTCATCCTTGATGCCCGTGTAAGATCCGTGGAGCCTAAAGCGAGGCTGGCCGAGAAGCAATTGGTGGCGCGATTACCGCTCAAGGGCTTCGCCCTTTCCCGGCAACCCCGCGCAAGCAGGACGCCGGCTCTGCCGTCGGTCGGGCTGCGCCCTCCGGTATGTTGGTCGGCACCCGCCTCCGGATCGCTGGTCGGCACCCGCTTCCGGTATGTTGGTCGGCACCCGCCTCCGGTATGTTGGTCGGCACCCGCCTCCGGATCGCTGGTCGGCACCCGCCTCCGTCTTCCTCATAAAGGGAGAGGTTCAGAGCATCTGAACCTCTGCCCGTCGGCGAGACTGGGGTGTGGACCGTCAAGGCTGCGCAGCACCGGCCAAAGGCCGGCTTGGCCTTTACGGTCTGAGGGGCTAGCCCCTAACCTGACGTAAACCGGAGGCGACAGCCGACCGACGGCAGAGCCGGCGTCCTGCTTGCGCGTGGCTGGAGATTGCCCGTCAGGGTAATCGGAAGACGCGCCACCCTGGTCGTCTCATCGTGTTCTAAAGTCTGTTTAAAGACGCTGGCCCTTTGGTGGCGCCATCATGCCCCGTGCGCTTCGCGCCCGCGGCACGATCCCGCGCAAGCAGATCGCCGGCTCTGCCGTCGGTCGGGCTGCGCCCTCCAAGACGCTGGTCGGCACCCGCCTCCGGATTATTGGTCGGCACCCGCCTCCGGGTCGTTGGTCGGCACCCGCCTCCGGGTCGCTGGTCGGCATCCGCCTCCGGTATGTTGGTCGGCACCCGCCTCCGGGTCGCTGGTCGGCATCCGCCTCCGGGCTGCGCCCTCCAAGAACCGCCCTACAAGCGATCCCGCAAAGCGTACCAGCTCATAGCGGCGAACAAGAGCGGCTGCCGCCAGCGCCCACCGCCCGGAAAGGCTGGCGTTGGAATACGCTGCATCACGCGGAAATCATGGTCATCACCATCGAGCATATCCGCGAAAATCTTTCCAGACCGCGTGGCCATCGCCAAGCCTGAACCAGAATAGCCTGACAGGGAGAAGATCCCCTCGCCCAGCTCAGCGAAATCAGGCAGGCGCGGTCTGGTGATCCCCAGCGTGCCCCCCCAACCATAATCCAGACGCACGTTCTTCAGCTGCGGGAATAAGTGCAGCAAAGGCTTGGTCACGAATTCCTCGATGCGCCCATGGAACTTGTAGCCGTAGGTCTCCCCCCCGCCAAAGAGCAGCCGCCGGTCTTCACTCAAGCGATAATAGTTCACCACAAACCGGCTGTCCGCCACAGCCACGTCATCACGGATCAGCGACCGCGCGACCTCTTCACTCAGCGGCTCCGTCGCCACCACGAAGGAGTTGATCGGCATCACCTTGGCCGATGTCTGTGGCTCCAACCCGCACAAATAGCCATTGCACGCGTAAAGGATCGTCTTCGCCCGCACGGTCCCGCCCGAGCCTGTCCGCACCACGTGCGGGTCACCACGCTCGACCTCGACCACGGGGGAGCGCTCATAGATCTGCGCGCCCGCTGCCTCACCCGCCCGCGCCAGTCCCAGCGCCAAGTTTAACGGGTGACAGTGACCCCCACCCATATCCAGCGTGGCACCAAAGCACCCCGCCGCGCCCAGCATATCCGGCAGCTCCTCTCGGTCCACAAAACGGATCTGGTCGTAGCCGTACTCCTCGCGCAGCTTGCGGGCATAATCGCGGCTGTGCGCGTCGAACCGCGCGCGGTGATTGGTGTACAGCAGCCCCGGCTTATAGCCGATGGGTATCGCGTGCTTGGCCGCAAGCGCTTGAACCAACACCGGCGCCTCGACGCCAATGCGGTACGCCTCGCGCGCATCGTCAACACCGATCATCTCCTCCAGCTCGTCTTGCTCGACCCGCTGGCCCACGCCCGCCTGACCCCCGTTGCGCCCCGACGCGCCCCAGCCCGCCCGGTGGGCATCCAAGACCACCACCGACCGACCGCGCTCGGCACAATGCAAAGCCGAACTCAGCCCGGTAAAGCCCCCGCCGATGATGCAGATATCCGCCTCAACCGTGCCCGTCAGCGCCGGCCGCTCAACGGCCCCGACGGCTGTGGCGGCATAGTACGACGGGGGATAGCGCCCAACCGCGTCGTCGTTCTTGTAGAGCAAAGATGAATCAGACATTGAGCAACAAATGCTGGCGTTCCCAAGGACTGATGACCTGCATAAAGGCATCGTATTCTTCGAACTTCAGCGCCGCATACATGTCGATGAACTTCTGCCCCAGAACTTCGGCCAGCTCAGCGCTCTTGGTGAACGCGTCCAAACCTTCCAGCAACGAATAAGGCAAAGCCCGCCCGCCTTCGAAGCTATTGCCAACGACATCGGCCCGCGGCTCTACGCGGTTCTGGATGCCCAGCAAACCAGCGGCCAATGACCCGGCAATCGCCAAATACGGGTTGGTATCTGCCCCAATCAGCCGGTTCTCAACCCGCCGGTTGCGCGGGTTGGACCGCGGCACGCGCAGTCCCGTGGTGCGGTTGTCGTAGCCCCACTCCAGATTGATCGGCGCGGACATATCCGGCACCAAACGGCGGTAGGAATTCACATACGGCGCCCACAGGGCCGAGGTCGCGTAGGAATACTGCTGCTGCCCCCCAATGAACCAGCGGAACAAATCCGTCGGCTCGCCGTCCTTTTGGCTAAAGATATTCTCGCCACTGTGGATCGATTGCACCGACTGGTGAATATGCATGGCGTTCCCCGCATGGCCCTCAATCGGCTTAGCCATGAACGTCGCATAGCACCCACAGCGCAACGCCGCCTCGCGCACGGTGCGCTTAAAGATGAAGACCTCGTCCGCCTTGTTCATCGCGTCGCCATGAACCAAATTGACCTCCAACTGCGCCGGACCGAATTCCTGAATGATGGTGTCGATCTCGACGCCCTGCGCCTCGGCAAAGTCGTAGATGTGGTCGATCACCGATTCATACTCATCGATCCCCTGCATGGAGAACGCCTGATTGGTGCGCTGCGTCCGACCAGACCGCCCCTGTGGCGGCTCCAGCGGCAAGTCAGGGTCCGTGTTCGGCTTGGTCAGATAGAATTCCAACTCCGGCGCAACAATCGGCTGCCAGCCCAAATCTTTGTACTGATCCAACACCCGGCGCAAAACCGTGCGCGGGGCAAAGTCTATGGGCTTGCCGTCCAGATCCAAAACATCGTGGATCACCTGAATCGACGGCACCGTCGCCCACGGCAGGGACGCCGCCGTGTGCAGATCCGGTTGCAAGATCATATCCGCATCAGACCACAGCTCGCGGTGGGGGCTGTCTGCATAGGATCCCGTGATGGTGGCGAAGAACACCGACGTGGGCAAGCGCGTCTGCACGCCCGTGAACCACTTGGCGGCGGGCATCACTTTGCCGCGCGCGATCCCGGCGAAGTCTGGCGTGTGACACTCGACCTCTTCAACACCCTTCTCTTTTGCCCACGTACGCAGTTCGCTCATCCGGCCAGAAACCAGATCCGGGGACTCTTCAAGGGTAATTTCTGGCTCCAAGGATTGGGGAAGTTCGTTCATGATTCATCTCCCAACGATCACTTAGGCCATCTGACCAGCGACAGCCGCCGCGGTCAGGTCCAAGGCTTTCCACGCGCGCTCAACCAGCGCATCGATTTCGTCGTCCTTGATGATTAACGGCGGGCTGCACACCATAGAATCGCGCACCGCGCGCATCACCAGATTGTTGGCAAAGCAGTTATCGCGGCACAGACCGCCAACCGTACCGCTGTTCTCAAACCGTCGCCGCGAACCACTCTTGGCATCGGGGACCAGTTCCAGTTTACCCAGCAAGCCACAGGTCACCGCCTCGCCCACCAAAGGGTGATCGCCCAGCGCTGCGAACTTTTCCGCAAACACAGGCGCTGTGTGCGAGCCGACACGCTCAACGATGCCTTCCCGCTCCAGAATATCGAGATTGGCAATCGCCGCCGCCGCGCTGACCGGGTGGCCGGAATAGGTATAGCCGTGCGCGAACTCACCCATCTGCGAGACGCCCTCATAGACGTCATCGGTCAAACCCACACCGCCAATGGGCAAATAGCCGCTGCTCAAACCCTTGGCCATCGCGATCATGTCCGGACGAATGTTGAAGTGGTCCGAGCCGAACCACGTCCCAAGCCGCCCAAAACCGCAAATGACCTCATCGGCCACCAGCAAAATATCGCGCTCATCGCAAATCCGCTGAATTTCCGGCCAGTAGGTTTCGGGCGGAACAATCACCCCGCCTGCGCCCTGAATCGGCTCCGCGATAAAGGCTGCAACGCGGTCCTCGCCAATCTGGTCAATGGCCGCCTCCAATTCACGCGCACGCATCAAGCCAAACTCAGCCGGGTCCATGTCCCCGCCTTCGTCAAACCAATACGGCTGTCCGATGTGATGAACATCGGGGATCGGCAAGCCGCCTTGGGCGTGCATGAAGGCCATACCGCCCAGCGACGCCGATGCCATAGATGAACCATGATAGGCGTTGTGGCGGGAAATCATCACCGTCTTGCTCGGCTTGCCGCGACCGGCCCAGTATGTTCGCGCCAAGCGAATAACCGTGTCGTTGCTGTCCGAGCCCGACGTGCCAAACATGAATTTGTTGATACCATCCGGCGTCAACACACGCAGCTTCTCAGACAGTGCAATCACCGGCGGGTGCGTGGTCTTAAAAAAGGTGTTGTAGTACGGCAGCTGCGCCATCTGCCGCGCAGCAGCTTCACCGATTTCGCTGCGGCCATAGCCAACGTTAACGCACCAAAGCCCCGCCATGCCATCCAGGATCTGGTTGCCGTCACTGTCGCCGATGAACACCCCGCTGGCCGACGTGATGACCCGCAAGTCATCCGTGCCCAAAGCATCGTGATCGGTAAAAGGATGCATGTGGCTGTTCAGATCAGCTTCGCGCATCACGTCAGTTGTCGGCAAGTTTCCCAAGGAAAGCATAAAAGCGGTCCATCACTGTTCAAGTCGCGGACACACTAGGCGCACTTTTGGAAGCTTGAAAAGAGCTTCATGGGATGTCGCTGAGTAAAATCAGCACTTTTTCGGATTTCACCCCGCCACAAGAATACAGAAAGACAAAATGGCCCCTTGAAAAGCAGCGCGTAAAGGAGTCACCTATTACCCACGACATTTATTGTGAGAAAGGGTCAATCATGGCGCTCGTCGCAGTTGATTACACCAGTCCAACCGCCAAGCAAGACTTCGTCCGCTCCCTGCGCGAGACGGGCTTTGGTGTTTTGAAAAATCATCCTCTTCAGCAAAGTCAGGTTCAGGGCATCTATGATGACTGGCGCGCCTTCTTTGGTGAAACGCGGAAATCCGACTTTACGGTGCCCCACAACGGCACAGGCGGGTTTTACCCGCAGACCATGTCCGAGACGGCCAAGGGCAACACGATCAAAGACATCAAGGAATTCTTCCACTTCTACCCCGGCGATGTCTGCCCCGAAGACCTGCGCCCCGGTGCGCAGTCCTATCACGAAAACGCCATGTCGCTGGCTTCTGAGTTGCTGCAGTGGATCGAGGATGAGTCACCCGCAGAGGTGTCAGCACTCTATTCCGAGCCTTTGTCGGACATGATTGAAAACAGCCCCAAGCACCTGCTGCGCATCCTGCACTACCCGCCCCTGACCGGCGACGAAGAGCCCGCAGCGATCCGTGCGGCGGCGCATGAAGACATCAACCTGATCACCATCCTGCCCGCGGCGAACGAGCCGGGCTTGCAGGTGCTGGCCAGTGATGGATCATGGTTGGAAGTCCCGTGTGATTTTGGCAACCTGATCGTCAACATTGGCGATATGTTGCAAGAAGTCTCAGCCGGTTATTTCCCGTCCACCACCCACCGCGTTGTCAATCCCGAGGGTTCGGACAAAACCGTTGGCCGGATCAGCATTCCGCTGTTCTGCCACCCCAACCCAAACACAGTGCTCTCCGAGCGCTACACGGCTGATTCCTACTTACAGGAACGCCTGCGGGAGTTGCGCGGCGAGGCCTAGCGCGTCGCTCCCTGCTCTCTCTGCGCGGGGGTAATCAAAAAACCGGGAACCATGCATGGTAACGCGTGCGCGGTTCCCCGTCCTCCCGTGTGCCGAAGCGCCGCCGAAGCGGCGCCGGTCGAAGCGGCCACAGGCCGCAGAGCGCGAAAACACCCAAATCCTTCTGAAAAAAGCACAAAAACTGCGGCATTTTGAACGTATTTTCGCATTTTGCGTAAAAATCATTTTGAATTTGCATGAAAATAGATGTAGATTGCGCGCTGATATATGCAACTTTAGCGTCTTCATTTCAAAGCTAGAGCTTGCTGAGAATTTTCAGACGGAGCACTATCGTGTCCTATATTTTCAAAACGTGCAAAATGCTGGCAGCGCTGGCGTTGGCACCGTTGTCCCTGCTCACGCCGGGTACCGCGCTCTCGCAAACCAATGCAGCAGCAACAGCCGCCCAATTCGCCGACTTGCCTCAGGCCATGTTAGTGATGGATTTCTCTGGCTCCATGTGGGGCTCAGTGAATGGCGAAGCGAAGTTTCAGGTGTTGAACGACATCGTTGATCGCAACTTTGATGACTGGTCCCAGTCGCTTGAACTTGGTCTGCTGGCCTACGGTCACCGCCGCAAAGGCGATTGTCGCGACATCGAGTTGGCCTTTCGTCCCGGCGAAGTGCAGTCGCGCACGCTGCGGAACTGGGTCAACAACCAGCGCCCTGTTGGTAAAACGCCGCTTGGCAACTCCCTTGTCACGGCCGCATCGTACTTCAACAACAAGGGGCAGGAAGCCAATCTGATCGTTCTGTCCGATGGCATCGAAAGCTGTGGCGTGGACCCCTGCCGGATCGTCCGCGATCTGCAAGCCAACGGCGCGAAAATGACGGCGCACGTGATTGGGTTTGACCTCAACGCCCGCGATGCTGGCGAAATCCGCTGTATCGCTGACCTGACCGGCGGCACGTACGTTGACGCCAACCGCGCCGATCAACTCATTGATGGGTTCAGGAGGGCGGTGGAGACCATTGCCGTCAAGGATGACGCCGCTGAAAAGGCTCTGCGGGACACCTTGGACAAATCGCTGGACGCCTTGCGCGATACGTCCCAGCAGCTCGAAGCCGCCAACAGCCGGGCCGCCAATGCCGCAGACAACCTCGCCGAAGCCAACGCCGAAATCCGCCGGTTGACCGCGCTGCTCGATGAGCGTGACGCCACCATTGACCAGCTGCAAGCGGGTCTGGAAGACTGTAACGACGAACTCGCCCGCCTCGCCGCTTTGCTCGATGATGCACGGGACACCATCGACGTTCAAAACGACGCGCTGCGGGATGCAGCGGCTGAAAACCAGCAGCTGGCCAATGAAAACCAGCAACTCGCCGGTGACAATCAGCAGCTGAGCAACCAAAATCAGCAGCTGAACAGCAACTTGGCTGACGCCCGCGACGTGATCGCTGGTTTGGAAGATCAGAACGAACAGCAAAGCCGCCAGATTGCGCTGCTCGAAGACACCTTGGGCGAGCGCGACAGTGTGATCTTGTTGCTCAACGAAGACTTGGCGGCAAAAGACGAGCAAATTGGTGGATTGAACCGTGAAATCGATGGTCTGAACCGGGATCTCGAAGACGCCAACGACACCATCCTGTTGCTGAATGAAAAGAATGAAGACCTGCAAGCGATGCTCGACGAAGCCCTGCGCAACCGTCAGCTGACCGTCAGCAGCCTCGACTTTGGCGCGTTTGAAGGCACCACTGAGCCGGTTGACATTGCGGCGCTGGTGGCCGAGCGGGATTCCTACCTCGCGGCCTTGCAAACCCTGCGTCAAAACCTTGGTTTCGTCTTGGACCCGCTGAGCCAAGCGCAATCCATCGCCAACGCGATTCCCGAAGAAGCCAACCCCGTCGCTGTGCCGGATGAGCTGAATGAAGTCATCATTCTGCTCGCACCGGGTGTTGAGGGCGAATTGCCAGACCTGCAGTGGACCCTGCGCGGGACGTCAGAAAACGCCATTGGTGTTCGCGATGCCGGGTCCGGCGCGCGGATACCGCTGCCGTCGTTCCAAGGCGGTTACGAAATCGGCCTGCAACTGCCCGGTTACGAAGCCACTTTGACCGTCAACAGCGACCCCGGCGCCCCCGTAAGCCGCCGCACGGATTTGAGCCTTGGCCGCCTGTCCCTGTCCATGCCGGGCAGCAAAGCGGGCGTCTTCTTTACCACGGTGAACAATGCCGAAGGCGAGACCGTCGCGAAGCGTCCGATTGAAACCTCTGGCTCGATGTATTTGCGCCCGGGTCTTTACACGGTTCGCGCACAGTCCGAAGCCGACGTGGATGAATTCGAAGTTCAAATCTACGCTGGTAAAGAAACAGCCGTACCGCTTCGTTTCTAAAACGAGGGCTCACCGCTGAAATAAAGGGCCGCCGTGGTAGGAAATCACCACGGCGGCCCTTATTTTTTGTAAAAGCCACGCATCACCACCGGGTTACGTCACCATGTCCTTTGATCTCGTCAATTCCCTGTTTGCCCTTCTGATCGTTGCCATCCTTGCCGGCACCGTCGTTCTCTACGCGCTCGACGTGATGCAGAACGAAGACGCCATCCGCCGCAACTATCCCATCATCGGGCGGTTTCGCGGCTTGTTTACGACCTTGGGCGAGTTCTTCCGCCAATACTTCTTTGCCATGGACCGCGAAGAACTGCCGTTTAACCGTGCCGAGCGGGATTGGGTCGATCACGCCAGCGATGGCGGCAAGAGCACCGTGGCCTTTGGCTCAACCAAGCAAATGTCAGCCGTCGGCAACGCGATTTTCGTCAACGCGTCGTTTCCGCCCTTGGCGCACGAATTCGAAGCCGCCCACCCCACGGTCATTGGCCCCGACGCCGACCAGCCGTTTCACCCCCGCAGCCTGTTCAACATCAGCGGTATGTCCTACGGCGCGCTGTCTGCCCCCGCCATCGAAGCCCTTTCGCGGGGTGCAGCGAAGGCCGGGTGCTGGCTGAACACCGGCGAAGGCGCCCTCGCCCCCATGCACGAAGCCGCCGACGCGGATTTGGTTTTTCAGATCGGCACGGCGAAATATGGCGTTCAGGGCGACGGCGCGACGATGGATTGGGACAAACTGCGCACGCTGGCCGCCAATCCGCGGATCAAAATGTTCGAGCTGAAGCTCGCACAGGGCGCCAAGCCGGGAAAAGGCGGGATCCTGCCCGCACGGAAAATCAACGAAGACATCGCACAGGTTCGCGGCATTCCGATGGGCCAAGCCTCCATCTCCCCCAGCCGTCATACCGACATCGCCAACCACAGCGAACTGCACGCCATGATCGCCCGGATGAAGGCGGTCACGGGCAAGCCCGTGGGCATCAAAATCGTGGTTTCGAGCACAGAGCTGATCGACGGCCTGTCGCAGAGCGCGGCAGCGCTTGGCACCGAGGGTCTGCCCGATTTCATCACGGTGGACGGCGGCGACGGCGGGACGGGGGCTTCGCCGATGCCACTGATGGATAATGTCGGCCTACCGCTGCGCGAAGCGCTGGTTCTGGCCGTTGACGCGCTGAACCGCCACGGCCTGCGCGAGCGCATTCGGGTGATTGCCAGCGGCAAACTGGTGACGCCCTCCGGCGTGGCGCTGGCGCTGGCAACGGGGGCCGATTTTGTCGTTTCCGCGCGGGGCTTCATGTTCGCCTTGGGCTGTATCCAAGCGATGAAGTGCAACAAGAACACCTGCCCCACAGGCATCACCACCCACAACCCGCGCCTGCAAGAAGGCCTCGACCCCACCGACAAAGCCGAGCGCGTGGCGCAATACGTGGCGAGCGTCAATGAAGACGTGGCCACCATCGCGCACTCTTGCGGTGTCCCAAACCCGCAAGATCTGGCGCGCAAGCACGTGCGGATCGTCCAGCCTGACGGAACCTCCCGATCCTTCGCCGACCTCTACAGGGCGGGATCGTTCGATTAAGCCCCCTAAATAGGTAAAATTGGCTGAAATACGCCGATACAAAGCTAAATCGACTGTTTCACAATCCCTTATAAAGGCAAAAATTCCGAGAAACTGGCGCAACACAGCATGGGTACAAAGCATCTCGTCAACACGGGGACGACAGCGTCCGCGATGAACTTCAACGACGAAACAAGGCTTACAACCCATGAAACTCTTTGCTTCCTTCTCCAAACTCGCCGCAGCATCCCTCCTCGCCCTTACCGGCGCTGCAACCGCAACAACCGCATCGGCTGATCTCTCTGATCTGCGTGGCACGTGGATCAACGTCGACGACCACACGCGCGGTATCACCAAAGTCGTCATCGGCGGGTCCGGTTCGGTGGTTTCCCTGTCCGCATGGGGATCCTGCTCCCCCAGCGATTGCGTCTGGGGCGAAGTCCCAGCCACGCCACTGACCAACAGCGTGAGCGACGCACCCGACAGCGCAGATCGCATCGTCGCGGTCTATGAAAAATCCTACAAAATGTCGATTTTGAACGCCTACCGCTCGGGCAATCAGCTGATCGTCGATAACGCGACGGACTTCAATGATGGTCGCACGGATACATTTCGCAGTTACGCGTTCAAGCGTTTGCCCGTCTTTATCAACCCCGGCGTCATCAACAAATTCCCCATGCTGAATCTCGGCCTGATGCAGCCCGTCACCAACCTCGACCAGATGGCGGGCGCGTGGAAGAACGTGGATGCCAACACACGCGGGATTTCCAAGCTCAGAATCACCGTCGATGGCGCAGATGTCGACGTTCAGGCGTGGGGCTCTTGTTCCCCGACGGACTGCAACTGGGGCTGGACCGATGCGACGCCACTGACAACCAGTGTGAGCGCCAATCCGGTCGATGCGAACACGATCCTTGCCACGTGGGATTCCAACATCGCAACACGCACCGCGATCATCACGCGCGGCGGCACCATGCTGACGGTTCAAGTCACGACCACCTATAAAGACAGCCGTTCTGACCGGTTCAACACCTACGTTTTCGTCAAGTAAGCGGCGGACAACCGCTTTATTCTGATCAAAGGGGCGCTCCGGCGTCCCTTTTTTTCGTTTTTTGTTACACCGAGATCAGCTGGCGCGTGGCACCGCTTTCTGGCGCAATGGTCAGGACATCGACTTTACGATCCACCGGACCTGCCAAAATCTCACCCGTTACCCCGGCCAACACCAAGCGTGCTTGGGCTGAGGCGAGATCGTCCAGACTGTAGGCTTGGTTCAAATCGCCGATGCCAAGCGCTTCGGCGCGCCCTCGCTCCGCATCATCACGGAACAGCAACCGACCCACCATCGCGCCGCCCAAAGCCTGCAAACCCGCTGCGGCCAGCACCCCTTCGGGCGCGCCGCCACTGCCGATATAGGCGTCAAACGGTGGCCTGCCGCTTTGGTCAGGCAAGCACGTCTGCAGCGCACCCATCACGTCGCCCTCGTCAATGCGGCAAAGGTCAGCGCCCACCGCCTCGACGGCCTGCACGATGGCGGCGTGACGGGGGCGGTCGAGCATGACCACGCGCAAGCGGTCCTGCGCCTGCGCGCTCAGCCGCTTGAGAACCTCGATCAAGGGGCGGTCGAGGTCGTCGGCATCCACGGTAAAACCCGGACCAACGACCAGTTTCTGCATGTAGACATCCGGCGCGTGCAGCAAACCGCCGCGCGGGGCAAAAGCCGCAACGCACAGCGCGCCGGGCCGACCTTCAGCGGCTAAAGTTGTTCCTTCGAGCGGGTCAACGGCAATATCAACCGCTGGCCCTTCGCCCCCGCCGACGGCTTCGCCAATATACAGCATGGGAGCTTCATCGCGCTCGCCTTCGCCGATAACGATGCGGCCCTTCATGGGGGCGTCGGCGAAACGGGCGCGCATGGCTTCAACGGCGGCGGCATCTGCGGCGTCTTTATCGCCCTGTCCCACCCACGGCTGACACGCCAAGGCCGCATGTGCGCAGGCGCGCTCGACGTATGGGGTTAGGGCTTTCATGCTTCTTGGGCCGCCTGATCCGCGTAAATGGAAATGAGCTGGTCCAGCAGCGCCAGCGCGTCGGTCCGGCTGCGCTGGAACGCGTTTCGGCCAATGATGGAGCCGAATCCGCCGCCCTTGGCAATGGCCGCGATTTCTTTGGCAACGGCATCGGTGCCTTTGGCCTCGCCGCCGGAGAAAATCACGATGCGACGGCCATCAAAGGCAGACTGGATGACGTGCGCGATGCGGTCTTCCAAACGGCTCCAATCCTTGCCCTCGTAGTGCTTTTTCGCGGCTTCTTGCTCGATGCGGGTTTTGGGCGGCTTCACCTTGATGATGTGCGCGCCCATCAGGGCCGCGATGTGGGCGGCATAGGCGATGACATCCAAGCTGGTTTCGCCCTCACGGCTCAACCCACCGCCGCGCGGATAGCTCCACACCACGACCGCAAGGCCCGCATCACGGGCGTCTTTGGTCAGCTCGCGCAGCTTTTCCTGCATATCGAATTGCTGTTCCGAGCCGGGATAGAGCGTGTACCCCACCGCGACACAGCCCAACCGCAAGGCGTCTTCGACGCTGCCGGTCAGGGCTTGATCGGCATTCAGCGCATGACTGTTCGAGCTGTTCACCTTCAAAATCGTGGGAATCTGTCCGGCAAAGCGGCTCGCGCCGGCGGTCAGCAACCCGATGGGCGCTGCAAAGGCGTTCAGGCCGGCATCGATCGCCAACTGCCAATGATAGAGCGGGTCGTAGCCCACTGGATTGGGCGCGAAAGAGCGCGCGGGGCCGTGCTCGAACCCCTGATCGACGGGCAAGATCACCATCTTACCGGTTCCGGCCAAGCGACCATGATTCAGCATTTGAACCAGCTTGGCGCGGGTTCCCGGATTTTCGGCGTCATAGTTTTCGAGAATGGCGGAAACGGCGGGACTGAGGCTCACAACGGGGTTCCTTTGGGCAGGGAAAACATTGAGTCTTCCCAACCTTGGAGAGCCGCGTCGTTCGACACCACCGCCGATCTTCACCATCGGCGCGCATTGCCGACACCCACCGGAGATTCTGGAATCGAATTGCACCCCTCCGGAAAGCTTCTTGAACCAACTGTTACATGTAATCGTTTGCCGTCAGCTCTTCTTTGGGAATCAGATGCTCAAGGCCAAAATCCTCGATGTCGCGACAGCCGCACAGCGCCATCGTGATATCCATTTCCTTGTGAATGATCTCCAAGGCTTTGGTCACACCCGCCTGTCCCATCGCGCCAAGACCATAGAGGAACGCACGCCCGATGTAGGTTCCCTTGGCCCCCAAAGCCCGCGCCTTGAGCACGTCCTGGCCCGAGCGGATTCCGCCGTCCATGTGAACCTCGACCTGATCACCAACAGCCTCAACAATCCCCGGCAATTTCGCCAGCGCAGACCGCGCCCCGTCCAACTGCCGACCGCCGTGATTAGAGACGATGATGGCATCCGCGCCCGTCTTCGCCGCCATGCGTGCGTCTTCTTCGTCCAAGATGCCTTTGATGATGAGCTTTCGGTCCCACCGCTCTTTGATCCAAGCGACATCGTCCCAACTCAAGCTCGGGTCGAACTGCGATGCGGTCCATTTCGAGAGCGAAGTCATATCCTCGACCGTATCAACGTGGCCTTCGATGTTGCGGAACGAGCGGCGCTTGGTGCCCAGCATGCCCAGCGACCAGCGCGGCTTCATGGCCATGTCGATCATATTGGCGAGCGTGAGCTTTGGCGGCGCAGACAGGCCGTTGATCACGTCCTTATGCCGCTGCCCCAAAATCTGCAAATCCATGGTCACCACCAAGGCTGAACAGCCCGCCACATGCGCCCGCTTAATCAGGCGTTCGATGTAGTCCCGATCGCGCATAAAATAGAGCTGGAACCAAAACGGCTGGGTGGTGTGTTCGGCCACATCCTCAATCGAACAAATCGACATGGTGGACAGGGTAAAGGGCACGCCAAAGGCTTCAGCTGCCTTAGCCGCGAGGATTTCCCCGTCCGCATGCTGCATCCCAGTCAGGCCCGTCGGCGCCAGCGCAACAGGCATCGCCACGTCTTCGCCCACCATTTTGGACGCGAGGCTGCGCCCCTCCATATTCACCGCAATCCGCTGCCGCAGGCGCACTTTCTCGAAATCAGTGGAGTTTTCGCGATAGGTCTGCTCGGTCCACGACCCGCTGTCGGCGTAGTCGTAAAACATCTTCGGCACCCGCTGCTTGGCCATGAGCCGCAAGTCTTCAATGGTGGTAATCACTGGCATCGTTTGTTCTGTACTCCTGTAGCGCTGCTGCCCGGAGGGTTCGATGGGCGAGGCTTGCGCGTTCTAGTCTTCCTGAAGATCCGGGATCCCTTTAAAATTGTCCAGTGCTTCGGCGTTGGCGAGGGCTTCGACGTTCTTAACCTCTTCGCCCATGACCACCGAACGGACAGCCAATTCAACGATTTTGCCCGAGCGCGTGCGCGGAATATCCACCACTTCGATGATCTTCGCCGGAACATGGCGCGGTGAAGCGCCGTGCCGGATCTGCACCTTGATCTTCTCCCGCAACCCGTCGGTCAGGGCCTGACCTTCCTGCATCACCACAAAGAGGACCACCCGCGTATCGCCGGCCCAAGGCTGGCCGATGACGATGCTTTCCTTGATTTGCGGCAGGGTTTCGACTTGCCGGTAAATCTCCGCCGTGCCAATCCGCACGCCGCTTGGGTTCAGCGTCGCATCCGAGCGCCCGTGGATGATGTAGCCGTGGTTTTCCGTCTGCTCGATGAAATCGCCATGCGTCCATACGTTGGGAAAACGCTCGTAGTAGGCTTTGAAGTACCGACTGCCATCATCGTCGCCAAAAAAGCCCAGCGGCATGGACGGAAACGGCTTGGCACACACCAACTCGCCGCGCCCTTCGCGCAGGGGCTCGCCGTCGTCGTCATAGACCTGCAAATCCATACCGATCCCTGGCACCTGTAACTCGCCGCGATAGACCGGCAGCGTCGGCGAACCGGACACAAAACACCCCAGCAGGTCCGTCCCGCCAGAGCACGACATGACGTGCACGTCACTTTTGACGTGCTCATAGAGGTAATCAAAGCTCTCATGGACCAGCGTTGAGCCCGTGGACGCAATCAGGCGCATGTCGTCAAACCGGCCAACGGTGGTCGGGCGCACCTGCTGCTTGTTCAGCGCGTCCACGTACTTGGCCGACAACCCCATGCTGGTGATCCCGTGCTCCTCCGCAAACCGCCACAGCACCAGCGGGTCCGGCGCAAAGGGCGAGCCGTCATACAGCATCACCGTCGCGCCCGTCTGCAAGCCGGTGATCAGCCAATTCCACATCATCCACCCGCAGGTGGTGAAAAAGAATGTGCGGTCATCAGGCCGGGTATTGTTGTGCAGGATGTGTTCGGTCAGCTGCTTGAGCAGCACCCCGCCCTGTCCGTGTTCGATGCACTTGGGCTTTCCGGTGGTGCCAGAGGAGAACATGATCACCATCGGCGCGTTGAAGTTCAGCCGCTTGAACGTCGGCGTGGTCGCATCCTGATGCCGGGCAAGGGCTGTATCCAAGCGCTCGGTCCCCGTCAGCGGCCCGGTATCCGCCGCCTCGTCCGCGAAGCCAAGCATGAAGCTGGTTTTCACCGACGGCAAAGCGGCCAACACTTCGGCAAATTTCTCACGCGTGTCAAAGGTCTTGCCGGTGTAGAAATACCCGTCACAGACCACCAGAACCTTCGGCTCGGTCTGCGAAAACCGATCGAGAATGCCGTTGACGCCAAAGTCTGGCGAGCACGACGACCACACCGCACCCAGAGCATTCGCCGCCATAGCCACGACGATCGAGGTGGGGCAGTTGGGCAGCACAAACCCGACGCGATCCCCTTCTTCCACGCCCGCCTCAACCAACAGCGCCTGCATCCGGCCCACCCGCGCAATCAGGTCGCGCCAGGTGACTTTCTCCGACTTCTGATCCTCAGCCTGAAAAATCAGCGCCAGCGCATCGCTGTCCGCTCGCTCTGCGGGACGCAACAAATTCTCGGCAAACGACAGGGTGCCGTCGGGGAAATATCGCGCACCGGGCATTTTGTCGCCATCGACCAAAACCCGCTCGCCCTGCTCCCCGATCACACCGGCGAAGTCCCAAAACCCCTGCCAAAACCGTTGGTTATCCTGAACCGAGAAATCGTGCAGGTCCCAAAAAGACCGACAGTCCCGATCAAAACGATCGTTGATATACGCTTGAAACTTGGTCAAGTTCGCGGAAGCAATCTGTTCGTCGCTTGGCTGCCACAGCAAAGTCATCAGGCGGGTTCCTCACTTCAGTCTTTCGTGCGTCCAACCCGTCAGTACAAGGCACACTCAATGCGCAATTTTGAACTTCCCGGTCGTTCTACAGTTATGGCGGAAAAAGGCGCGGTTGCAACGTCTCATCCGCTCGCCACCTCCGCCGCACTGCGGGTCTTGCAAGATGGCGGCAACGCTGTGGATGCTGCGGTTACCGCCGTTCTGGTGTTGTGTGTGGTTGAACCGCAATCTGTGGGCATCGGCGGCGATATGTTTGCGCTGTATGCACAGGGCGGAGCACGACCTGTGATGGGTTTGAACGGCTCAGGCCGCTCGCCCCAAGCTGCGACATTTGACGCCATCAGCGCCGCCTTCCCCGGCGCGCAAAAACCCACACGCAACCACCCCCATGCCGTAACCATCCCCGGCGCGGTCGATGGCTACTTAACCCTGCTGGAACGCTTTGGCCGTTGGGGCATTGATCGCGTGATCGCGCCCGCCCAGCGCTATGCCGCCGAAGGCTTCCCCGTCTATGACCGCGTTCGCAGTGATTGGCGGCGGGAAGTCGGTCTGATCCGCCAAGACAGCGACGCCGCCGCCATGCTGCTTCACGGTGGTGCGCTGCCGGAATTGGGCGCGCGCATGGCCTTCCCTGCGCTCGCCAAAACACTGGCGGAAATCGGCAAGAAGGGCCGCGCCGGGTTCTATGATGGCTGGGTGCTCGACGACATGCTGACCAAGCTGACGGCCTTGGGTGGACTGCACAGCGCCAGCGACTTTGCCGACACCCAAAGCACGTGGGTTGACCCCATCAGCACGGACTACAAGGGCTACCAGCTGTGGGAAATTCCGCCCAATGGACAAGGTTTGGTGGCGCTGGAAATCCTGCAAATCCTCTCCCGGCTGGACCAACCGCCGGGCATGCTGTCGCTCGAACGCTTCCACCAGCAGATCGAAGCCTCGCACTTGGGCTACGCAGACCGTGACGCCTTCTTCGCCGACCTCGCGCACATGCCCACCAGCGTCGCCGCGGTGCTCGACCCCGCCCGCATGGACGCTCAAGCTGCTAAAATCGCCGCAGACGGCACCCTCTCCCCCGTGCCCGTGCCGGACTATCCCGGGCACAGCGATACGGTGTACCTGAGCGTCGTTGACGGCGACCGGAACGCCGTCAGCCTGATCTCATCGGTCTACGACAGCTTTGGCTCCACCCTGACCGCGCCAAAGTCAGGTGTGGTGTTCCAGAACCGGGGCTGCAGCTTCCGCGTGGACCAGCCCGACCACCCCAACGCCTATGGCCCGTCCAAGCGCCCCATGCACACCATCATCCCGGCCATGCTCACCAAGGGCGATGCGGTGCAAATGTCCTTTGGCGTTATGGGCGCGGACTACCAGCCGCAGGGTCACGCCCACGTACTGACCTCGATGATCGACTATGGTTTGGATATCCAAGCGGCCTTGGACCTGCCGCGCGTGCACGCCTCGCCGAAATCAGGCCGGGTGCAGGTCGAAGCCGGCGTGCCGGCGCTGGTGCGTCAGGGCTTGCTCGATCTGGGCCACCGGTTGGAGATCCCGGACAAGGCCATCGGCGGAGGCCAGGGCATCTGGCTGCACGCCGACACCGGCTTCCTCTCCGCCGGTTCAGACCCACGCAAAGACGGGCACGCGGCAGGGTTCTAAGAGCGCTGCACCGGCAGGGTTCTAAGAGCGCTGCACCGGCAGCGTTCTAAGAGCGCTGCACCGGCAGCGTCGCAGGCGCGCGAATGGCGGCGAGTGGGACCATCACAAAATCCCGCTCAAACATGCGCGGATGCGGCAGGATCGGCGGGCCATGAGGATCGCGATGATCGCCGTAAACCAGCAAGTCCAGATCCAGAATCCGCGCGGCGTTCCGCACGCTCCGAATCCGACCAAAATCGGCTTCAATGGCGTGCAAATCAGCCAGCAATTCAGCCGGTTGCCGCTGCGACTCGATTTCGCAAACGGCGTTCTGATACCACGGCTGATCAGAGATTGGCACCGGCTGCGTGCTCAAGAAGGGCGATACCCGAACCAACCGACCTACTTTCGCGTGTATTTCCTGCAGAGCCACACGCAGAACGGCATCTGGTGTCCCAATTTCGGGATGAGGAAGGTTGCTTCCCAGTCCAATTAAGATCATGCGCCCGTCCTGTGGATAACCAAAGTTGCAAACCGGAAGCGGGTGTACCATCTTCGGACCCGAACGAGCAAAACTAAAAAAGTTGCCCTATCGTCTGCGGAAGCTATTACCGCGGTCGCTTATTTTTAGCGCCTAGGCATTTTACGCCACCGCTTCGATGGGACATTTAAAAGCAAGGCGGATTTTATGAGCAACTTGCGTTTCTACCCGCAAGAAAAGATAGCCCTCTTCATCGACGGCTCCAACCTCTACGCGACGGCACGAGCCCTGGGCTTTGACATCGATTACAAGTCGCTGCTGGGCATGTTCCAGAAGCAGGCGATGATGGTCCGCGCGTTCTACTACACGGCCCTGCTGGACGATCAGGAGTATTCCCCGATCCGGCCACTGGTCGATTGGCTGGACTACAACGGCTACACCATCGTAACCAAGCCAACCAAGGAATTCACCGACGCCACGGGCCGTCGCAAGATCAAAGGCAACATGGACATTGAACTGGCCATTGATGTCATGGAAATGTCCGACCGGCTGGACCACATCGTCCTGTTCTCCGGGGACGGCGACTTCCGCCGCTTGGTCGAAGCTGTGCAGCGCAAAGGCGTGCGGGTGACGGTGATCTCGACCATCAAATCATCCCCGCCGATGATCGCGGACGAGCTGCGCCGGCAAGCCGACAGCTTTGTCGAGCTCACGGAAATTCAGGAATACATCTCCCGTCCCGTATCCCAGCGCAACACGCGCCAGCCGACCGATGGCATGGATCCAGACAGCGAGATGGCCCCGATCATCGACGAAGACTAAAACCCCGCGCACACACCGCGCGACGCCACAGGCAAAAAAAGCCCCGCCGGACCACCGCGCGGGGCTTTTTCTTTGGCCACAAGCACTCCGATCTTGATCGACGCTGAGGTTCAGCTCGCCTGAACCTCTGCCACGTGGCGAACGGCAGGTGAGGCCCGTCAAGGCTGCGCAGCACCGGCCTTTGGCCGGCTTGGCCTTGACGGGCCGAGGGGTGCAACCCCTGACATCTCTCAAAAGACGGAGGCGACAGCCGACCGGCGACGCAGTCGGCGATCAGCTTGAGCGACGCTTGACCACCGCGCGCAGCGCGGGGGTCAAGTCGGCGCCACCCAGGAACGCGCTGGAAAAAGACCCTTAGCGTCCCTGCTTGCGCAGTTCCATTTTTGCGATGGATTCCAGATGCACTTCATCCGGGCCATCCGCCAACCGCAGCGTGCGCAGGTGCGCGTAGCCCTCGGCAACGTTAAAGTCTTGGCTTACGCCACCGCCGCCGTGCACTTGGATAGCAAAGTCCATCACGCGCTGTGCCATGCGCGGTGCTGCGACTTTGATCATGGCGATCTCTTTGCGCGCCGCCTTGTTGCCAACCGCGTCCATCTTGGCCGCCGCGTGCAAGGTCAGCAGGCGAGACTGATCGATGTCGATCCGCATCTCGGCCAGCTTTTCGCGGAACGAACCCTTCTCCGCAATCGCAGAGCCAAAATTCACCCGCTGCTTGGCGCGGTTCACCGTATCTTCAAACGCGCGTTCTGCCCGTCCGATGGTTCGCATGCAGTGGTGAATGCGGCCAGGGCCGAGGCGGCCTTGGGCAATCTCAAAACCACGTCCCTCACCGAGCAAAATATTCGACGCCGGCACCCGAACGTTCTCGAACAGCATTTCCGCGTGGCCGTGTGGCGCGTCGTCATAGCCGAAGACATGCAGCGCGCGCTTGACCGTGACACCGGGGGCGTCGCGCGGGATCAGGATCATTGACTGCTGCTGGTGGCGTTCCGCCGCCGGATCGGTCTTGCCCATAAAGATAAAGACCTGACAGCGGGGGTCTGGCGCGCCAGAGGTCCACCACTTGCGGCCATTGATGACGTACTCGTCACCATCGCGGCGAATTTCAGACTGAATGTTTGTCGCGTCCGAGGAAGCAACATCCGGCTCGGTCATGGCAAAGGCAGAGCGGATTTCGCCCGCCAACAGGGGCTTGAGCCAGCGCTCCTGATGCTCAGGCTTCCCGTAGCGCACCAGAACTTCCATGTTGCCCGTGTCCGGCGCGGAGCAGTTACAGGCTTCCGGCGCCAAATGGGACCGGCCCATTTCCTCGCACAGATGCGCGTATTCGAAGTTGGTCAATCCAGCGCCGAATTCACTTTCCGGCAGCCACAAATTCCACAAACCCCGCTTGCGCGCTTCGGCTTTGAGATCCTCCATGATGGGGGGCGTGACCCAGCGGTCTGACTGTGCCGCGTGCTGCTCGTGAAACACGCTTTCAGCTGGGTAAATCACTTCCTCCATGAAAGCCTGCAATCGCTCGCGCAGATCCTTGGCCTTGTCAGACAGTTCCATCAGCATGGCGGTCTCCTCCTCTATCCTCGATGCTGTTCGCAGAGTGACAAAGCCAGCGCCCTTGCGCAATGCGCTTCTTTGATGCAATCGCCCACGGTTAGTGCAGATGACCACGCCGCCCCTCGCAGACCGGGCAAAGGATCGCCACAAGCGTCCACCTCAACCGATCCACCGGGATCAACAGCGCGCTCAGGCGCTTACAGCTCACCTTTGAGCTTGAGCATGGGGATTGAGAAATCTCGCGCGCCGTGGCCTGCGTCGGCAAGGGCTTGATAGGCCTGCTCCGCGGCCTTGCCAAAGTCAGCATCGGCTGCATTGCCTTCCGCTGCGCCAAGGGCGAGTTTCAAGTCTTTCAACATCATCGCCACGGAAAACCCGGGCTGATAGTCCCGGTTTGACGGCGCTGTGGGCACCGGTCCCGGCGCGGGGCAGTACGACGTCATCGACCAGCACTGGCCAGAGGCCTTGCTGGAAATATCGAAAAAGGTCTGCGCGTCCAAACCCAGCTTTTCAGCGAGGTTAAAGGCTTCACAGGTCGCAATCATCGACACACCCAACAGCATGTTGTTGGCGATTTTAGCCGCTTGTCCGTTGCCCGCTCCGCCGGCGTGAAAGATGTTACCGCCCATCGCCGCCAGCACCGGTTCCGCTCGGGCAAAATCACCCGCCTCTCCGCCAACCATAAACGTCAGCGTCCCCGCCTGCGCCGCGGCAACACCGCCAGAAACCGGCGCATCCAGCATGCTAAAGCCCGCTTCCGCCGCCAAACGATGCGCCTGCCGTGCGTCTTCAACGGCAATGGTTGAACAGTCGATGAACAGCGCACCCGCCGCCGCCGCGCGACCAACCCGTCCAGTGTCAAAATAGACGTCCAAAACATGCGAGCCAGCAGGCAGCATGGTGATCACCATCTCCGCCCCCTGCGCTGCGGCCTCAGCCGAATCCGCCACCCGCGCCCCCGCATCTGCCGCTGCATCCCGAGCCACAGGCGAGAGGTCATAGGCCGAGACTTCCATCCCGGCCTTGCACAAGTTGGCGCACATGCCCGAGCCCATATTGCCCAAGCCGATAAACGCTATTTTCGCCATGACAGAGTCAACCGCTGCGTGGGCTTAGGACATGGTCGGAATGATAAAGGCCTGATCGCCCACATTCTCCGACCCCGGCCAGCGCTGTGTCACCGTCTTGACTTGGCTCCAGAACCGAACGCCTTCCATGCCGTATTGGTTATGATCACCAAAGCCCGACCGCTTCCAACCACCAAAGGAGTGGTAAGACACCGGAACCGGGATTGGCACGTTGATACCGACCATGCCGACATTCACCTGCGAAGCAAATTCCCGCGCCGCTTGGCCATTCTGGGTAAAGATCGCGACGCCGTTACCGTACTGGTGCTGGCTGGGCAGTTGCACCGCTTCCTCAAGCGATTCCGCGCGCACGACCTGCAGCACGGGGCCAAAGATTTCTTCGTGATACGTCTTCATCCCCGGCTTGACGTTGTCGAACAGGCTCGGACCGATGAAGTAACCGCCCTCATTACCCTGTAACGTCAGTCCCCGACCATCGAGCAGCAAATCAGCGCCTTCGTCCACGCCGAGTTGGATCATGCCCTCGACCTTGTTCTTATGAACCTCTGAAACCACCGGGCCGTAATGGGCCTCAGGATCGGTAGAAACGCCAACCTTGAGCGCACGCGCCGCATCAGCCATCCGCTCGACGAACTCATCGCCGGTTTTCTTGCCAACCGTCACCGCAACCGGCAGCGCCATACACCGCTCGCCCGCTGAACCGTAAGCCGCGCCTACAATGTCTTTGACGGCCTGTTCCATGTTTGCGTCTGGCATGATGATGCCGTGGTTCTTCGCCCCGCCCATGCACTGCATCCGCTTACCGTTTGCTGTGCCGTTCATGTAAACATAGTGCGCAATATCCGACGAGCCGACAAAGGAAACCGCACGGATTTCCGGTGCCGCCAAAATGCCGTCCACCGCCTGTTTGTCACCGTGGACAACGTTCAGCACACCCGCAGGCCCGCCCGCTTCCATGAACAACTCCGCCAGGCGAACCGGCAGAGAGGGATCCTTTTCCGACGGCTTGAGGATGAACGTATTGCCCATCGCGATGGACATGGAGAACATCCACATCGGGATCATCGCCGGGAAGTTAAACGGTGTAATCCCCGCCGTGACACCCAAGGCTTGCCGCATGGAGAATACGTCAATCCCCGGTCCAGCGGCGTTGGTGTATTCGCCTTTAGACAGGTGCGGGACGCCACAGGCGAACTCGACCACTTCCAAACCACGCTGAATATCACCGTGACTGTCCGCGACCACTTTGCCGTGCTCAGAAGACAGCAGGTGCGCCAGCTCGTCTGCGTTTTCTTCGATCAAGTGCTTGAGCTTGAACATCACCCGCGCGCGGCGCTGTGGGTTGGTTGCGGCCCACGCCGGTTGCGCAGCGGCGGCGGCGTCGATGGCTTGCTGCAAAATCGCGTCATCGGCGAAATCGACCTGTGCCTGAATTTCCCCGGTGTTCGGGTTGTAAATGTCACCTTTGCGCGCGCCTGTACCGGCGACGTGCTGACCATTGATGAAGTGATGGACCTGACGCATGAGGCTCTCTCCCAAAATCCGCGTGGCTTTAAGCGGTGACTGTGCCGCTCTGAACCGCTGGTGAAAAGTCCGAAACGTGCAAAGCGGGTCTCTAATCGTGATTTCCAGCCCCGAAACGGCCTCCACGACCGCGCTTCCCCCTGCGACGGGCGGCCACAAGCCTTGATTCGGGCGGACAAATAGGGTGAAGTTGCAAAATTAGGTAACACGTCAACAAAATTGGATCCGCTATGGGTTTGCGCTGGAAATCGACCAAGAAACGGCCAGTTCATCTGGGCGCCTATCCGCTTGAACAGCTCGAACGGCTGGCGGCACCCGCCGGGCTGGACCGCCTCAAGCCGCCGCAAGCGCTTGCCTTTGACCGCCCCGATGACCCCGCCTCCATCGTCAATGCCATGGGCGAATATATGGGCATGTTGGACGCCGTGCGGATTGGCAACATCAACGGTGCAACCGCCGTCTGTCCCGACGACCTGACCGAGCGCGCCGAACACCTCAAGGCCTTTGGCTACTTTGGCGACGCCAGTATGATGGGCGCGTGCGCGCTGGATCCCTCAGACCGGCTTGAACAGTCCTTCCGCAACCCGGACATCGACCGCCTTGCCCACCGTCTCCAGACCGAGCAAACCAAGACCCTCGCCGCCGGCATCGACGCCATCATGGCCGATCTCCGCGACAGCCTCAGCGCCCCTGAAACCAGCATCGACGGCCATACCCATGTGCTGCTGTTCCTCTTTGCCCATCCCCGTGCGCCCCGCGCGGACGAGCCGGGTACAGGCTGGATCGGCGAAGCGCAGGCCCAGCGCTCCGCCCTGCGCGCCAACGAGGGCGCAGCCGTCATTGCCAACTATTTGCGCTCTCTGGGCTATCAGGCGCGCAGCCATTCCGAGGCTACCGCTGACATCGACCTCCGCCGGGTCGCCGTGCGCGCGGGGCTTGCTGTGGTGCAGGCCGACGACGGCGACATCATCAATCCCTTGGTGCCGGACGGTTTCGGCTTGGCCGCTGTGACCACCGATTTCGCCTTTGCCACGGATTTACCGCTCAACCCCCAGCAAAACTGGCCCCTCCGCCAAGCGCCAAAGACCGCCTTTGCCCGTCGCGATTTCGTGCTCAGCGAGCACCGCTTCGAAACCCTGAAACGCGTCGAAGACACCACCACCTTTATCGACGAACCCCGCGTGGCGCGGGTGCCCAAGCGCACCGACATGTTCGCCCGCTCGATCTTTGGCGATTTGGGCAAGCAGGTGCAGGAAGCCGCGAAAAATGGCCGCTACATCACCCGTGCGCCTGTGTCCTACGCCCAGCGCCGTGCGCTCGGGGCTTTCGTGCTGATCCAAAACGGCGACCCCGCCCCAACAGCAGCCCCCGACACCAGCGACCCACAGGTCAACGCCGACCGCGTTAAAGCCGCCGCCTATTGGCTCGGCGCGGATGCTGTGGGCCTCTCGCGCTGTCCGGACTGGAGCTACTACAGCCACGATGCCCGCGGCGATGAGATCACGCCCTACCACGCCGAAGCCATTTCGATCATCATCGATCAGGGCTTTGAGACCATGGACGGCGCATCGGGCGACGATTGGATTTCTGGCGCGCAGTCCATGCGCGCCTATTTGCGCTTTTCGCTGATTGGTGGCGTCCTCGCCCAGCATATCCGCGCTTTAGGCTATGGCGCGCGCGCGCATACGGTTCTTGATGGCGAAGTGCTGCAACCGCCGCTGTTGCTGCTCTCCGGCTTGGGCGAAGTCAGCCGGATTGGGGAAGTCATCCTCAACCCCTTCCTCGGCCCCCGCCTGAAATCCGGCGTCGTGACCACCAACATGCCCCTCGCCCACGATGCCCCCATTGATTTCGGCCTGCAAAACTTCTGCGACAGCTGCAACAAATGCGCGCGCGAATGCCCCAGCGGAGCCATAACCGCCGGGCCAAAGTTGATGTTCAACGGCTATGAAATCTGGAAATCCGACAGCCAGCGCTGCACCACCTACCGCATCACCGTCCCCGGCGGCGCCATGTGTGGGCGGTGTATGAAGACCTGTCCATGGAACCTCGAAGGCCTGTTTACCGAAGCCCCCTTCCGATGGGCCGCAATGAACATTCCCGCCGCCGCGCCGGTTCTGGCCAAGCTCGACGACATGGCCGGAAACGGCGGTCTGAACCCGGTCAAAAAGTGGTGGTGGGATCTGGAAATGTTCGAAGACGGCGGCTTTCGGCCCACGACCGTCGCGGTCAACGCCCGCGACCTGCAAACCGATTTGGACCTGAAATACGAAGACCAAACCCTCGCCGTCTACCCCGCCAACCTCGCCCCACCGCCGTGGCCCTACCCCTATGCGATGGATCGGGAAAAAGGCATTGAAGCCTATCAGGCGATGATCACCGCCGACGCCTACAAGCTGCGCTTGGCCCAAGGCGATACCGAAGGCCTCGCCCACGAATACACCATCGACGGCGATGCCCCGGTTCTGCCAGTCACCATCTCAAAAGTCGAAGAAATGGCCCCCGGCCTGACCCGTTACGAGCTCAGCGACCCCGACGGCAAACCCCTGCCCGAATGGACCGCTGGCGGGCATATCGACATTGTTGTCGCGCCCGAGTTCCTGCGCCAATACAGCCTCGCCGGCGACCCGGCGGATCGCTCCAAATACGTCATTGGCGTGCTGCGCGAAGACGGCGGCAAAGGCGGCTCGCTCTTGCTGCATCGGATCTTCAGCGAAGGCCGCAAAATCTTTATCTCCAAGCCAATCAACCACTTTCCCGTGGCCGAAACCACGGGCAAGCATTGGCTCATGGGGGGCGGGATCGGGGTCACGCCCATGATCGCCATGGCGCATGAACTCCACGCCCAAGGCCGCGATTTCGCCCTGCACTACAGCTTCTCCAAGCGCGTCGGCGCCGGGTTCCTCACGGAATTGGCCGAGGTGCCATGGAAAGACAACATCCGCTTTTATTGCTCCGAAGAAGGCACCCGCGCCGACCTCACCACCCTACTCGCCGCCTACGCGCCGGGGGATCACGTCTACACCTGCGGGCCAGATGCTTACATGCAGTCTGTCATGGACGCGGCCAGCGCCTTTCCCGAAGACGCCCGCCATCTGGAATACTTCGCCGTTCCCGAAGCCCCCGAATACGAAAACCACCCCTTCACCATCCAGCTCGCCCGCGATGGCCGCACCTTTGACGTGCCCGAGGACAAATCAGCCGCTGAAATCCTGCAAACCGCAGGCTTCAAGATCGACATCAAGTGCTCGGACGGAATTTGCGGTGTGTGCAAGTGTGGCGTTGTCGAAGGCGAGGTTGAGCATCGCGACTTTGTGCTCTCCAAAGCCCAGCGCCAAGACCAGATCATCACGTGCCAATCCCGCGCCAGCGCGCCCGGCGGCACCCTTGTTCTCGACCTTTAAACCCTGCCAACAAGGAACCGATTTGCATGCCTGAACAGGTGATTACCGGCTACCACGCCCACGTGTATTTTGATGCTGACACCGTCGAAACCGCCCGCGCCCTTTGCGAGGCTGCGCGGGATCGGTTCGGTGTGGTTATGGGGCGGGTGCACGAGAAGCCCGTTGGCCCCCATCCCATGTTCTCCTGCCAACTTGCCGCCAGCGTGGAGCAGTTTGGCGTGCTGTTGCCGTGGTTGGCCCTCAACCGTGACGGCCTGATCGTCTTTGCCCATCCGGAAACCGGCGATGACCTCGCCGATCACCGGGATCACGGGATATGGCTGGGAACCGGGTTGCCGCTCGATCTCAGTATCTTCTGACCCGCGCCTATTCCGCCGGACACGGCGCGCCCAGAGCATCCCATCGCAGGATAAAGCCGACCAATTCCGCCGCTGAGTAGGGCGCAGGCTCCCGCCCCGGTCCGGGATTCCAGCCCCACAGCACCAACGCATCATGCCCAACGTGATCGGCCACATCGCCAAGGGTCCGCTGACCGTTCTTGGCCGGGTTTTTGATCTGCTCGCAAATCTCCCGCGATGACCGCCCCGCCCACTGCATCTCGATCGGTGGTAAAGCCCAATGCGGCGCACCGGGCGGGCCGTGGGGAATATCCACGTTTTGCGTGCTGTGACAGGTTGCACAGGGCAAGGTTTCGGCCCCGTCCCGGCTGACGCCCGCGTGAATATTCATCCCATGAGGCCGGGCAGCGTCACCGCCATAGTGCGCACCGGACCACAGCGGAATATGGTCCTCCCCGACATGGCAATTACTGCACCGTGGGTGCGCAAAAACCTCGTGAATTTGCGCCCACAACTCCAAGCCCGCACCATCCCCAAAAGCCGCGCTTTGCGCTGTGGCGGGACCGTGTTGGGCGGCGATCAGGCACAGACCTGCGAGCAGGCCAAGACTCATGCGTTTCATGGTTTTCGCTCCGGTCCTGCTTATACAAACGCGATGTGTTTGTTCATGGGAAGCTCTCGCACGCGCACGCCGCTGGCCGCGAAAATCGCGTTGGCCAGCGCGGGGGGTGCCGCTGGCACCGGCGGTTCCCCCACCCCGCGAATGTCCGAGCCATTATCCACCGCTTTGACGATGATTTCCGGCGCTTGATAAAGCCGCATGGCTTCGTGCTGGTGGTAATTCGTCTGCTGCGCCCGACCGTCGGCATAGGTAATCTCGCTGTTCATCGCGTGGCCAAGCCCCCAGATCACACCGCCCTGAACCAGATTTTCGAAGTTCAGCGGATCCAGAACCGTCCCAACGTCCAGCGTGGTGAAAACGCGATCAATACGGATGCCAGCGTCGGTGTTTGTCACCTCCACCACCATCGCCACTGGCACGCCAAAGCTCTCGACAAAGGCAACGCCGCGCCCTTGGTTCGGCCCCATCGCGCTGCCCCAATTGCTCAGCACGCCCACAGCCTCCAGCACCCGGCGATAAGGGGCATAGTCCATCAGCGCCAAACGCCCTTCCAGCGGATCTTGCCCCGCTTGGATCAGCAATTCGTCCATGGAGCAATCCGCGAAAAAGCCCGACGTTGATGCCCCGCCCAAACCGTTGCGCCCTCGTCCGTGACCTGAACCATCGCGTTAAGCGGTTCCAGCGGCTGATGCGCGACGTACCCGGCGCGGTATTCGATTTCTGTCGTGGGTCCAGCCAAATTGGCCGCATCGGCATCGCCGACGCCAAAATATTGCTTGTCAAAACGCGCGTCAGTGAAGGAAGAACCGACCTCTTTCCAGTGGTCTTCCTGCTCCGCGGGAAACGGCGCTGGCCCCCATTCGCAGTCAATGGCATCCAGCGCGCGAAAGGCCCGCCAAGTGTTGTCCGCGATCACCGCGACACCGCCACTGACCGGCACCACCCGCTCAACCCCGCGCATGGCTTCCGCCTTGCTTGCGTCATAGCCGATCAGGCCGCCAAATGGCCGGGGGCCACTCCGTCGGCGGCTTCCACCTCCGCCACCTCCGCCGCCGCCAAGGCTGATTTAATCAGAGGATAGGTTAAAGTTTACATCTTCAGTCGACATTTTTTTCTTCCTTTCGGCGAGTTGCGAATAGGGATGGAGTTAGTATTATTGCCATCACGGTAGTAAATGAACCTAGAAATACGGCATCAAAGACTGCCTGTATCACGCGCCAAGTAGTTAATGGCTCCAAAAATAGCTGCTGAAAGCTTGGTATTAAGCAGGCTGCTGAAAAGAAGCCCCAAAAAGCCATGAATCTACGCTTATTGATTGAGAGTTCCATTTTTTTAACTGATGCCTTGTGCGCATCCAAGCAACACAGTGGCTGCTGTTGTAGCTCCAATTGTCAAAGCCTTTGACGCTGAGTTTGTGTTTTGAACTGCAGCACCCACACCAGCAATCGTGGCAGCGGCAGCGCATCCTGCCATTAAGCTCGCCTCCTGTTCCGGTTTTGGTTTTTCAACAAGCTTTGGAATGGAGGTTGACGGAGGGGTGTTATTTCCTGCTGTCGAAACACGAGACGTGTTGGTTGAGCCGCCGCCGCCGCCTAGGCTGATCGCGTCAGCAGAAATGTGATACTGACTGATATTCAAAAGCATGTGCTTTTCCTCTTCATAAGTTTGATCATCCAGCCGCAAGCGACTAGAAGCCGTTTTGAGAGCACGCGTTGAGCGTCCTCCGTTTTTTGGGGCAGTGGCATGCTTTTGTCGGGCCTCCGCTGCTCCAATCCTCGCGCGCGCCGAAATTTCTCTAACGCCCGCTCGTTCTCAATAAGCCCAAAAGTAGCTGACGCTCATGTTTGGGCTGTCCAAGGCATAGACCTCATGGAACCAGCCATTGGTGCGCACAGCGGCGTGTTTCATGCCCTCTACGGCGACATCGATGCCGTAGGTCAGGGTTCCCGTCGACTTGGCCGGAACATCCAGCCGCATCATGTCGGTGCCCAGCAACTTCCACGCGCTCGGATCCCGCAGCGCCACGTCACCCACGGGCGCAATGCCTGCTGCGGCCTCGGCCAGTGCGGTGTAGGGGATTTCTCGACCATCGGGCAAAATCACGTGGCTGTTGGCCGTGCGCAGGTCCGCAACGGCCACATCATAGGCCGCCGCCGCCGCCAGCTTGAGCGTTTCCCGCGCCGAAGCCCCGGCTGCCCGCAGCTTGACAAAGCTATCCGGCATGCTCGACGAGCCACCGGTCCCCATTGCCCCCAACATCTTGAACGCTGAAGTCATGACCCCGCGCATGATCGTGGGCAGCGTCCCCTGATCCCGGCTCAGAAACGGCGCCGCAGCCCCGCCCAAAGCCGTGTTCCAATAGGCTGGCGCAGGCATGCCAAACGACACGTCAAAACTGCCCCATTCGAGGTCCATTTCTTCGGCGATCAAGGCAGCTTGCGTCGAAAACACGCCTTGGCCCTTTTCCGCATGGGGCGCGATCAGCGTGATCCCGGACGCGGTGACTTGAACCCACGGGTTAAAGGTCGCTTCGCCTTCGCCAGTGTCTTGAACCAACGGGTTTCGGTGTGGATTTCGAACCGCCCAAACGCCAAACGCGACCCCGCCCGCAACCGCCGCCGACGCCAGCAAAAAGCCCCGGCGCGCTATCTTTCCCGCAACGGACATCGACTAAGCCCCCCGCACTTTAACAGCCGCAGCCTTCACCGCCGCCCGGATCCGGGGATAGGTGCCACAGCGGCATAAATTCGCCGACATCGCTTGATCGATTTGGGTGTCGCTGGGGTCCGGAACACGGCTCAGCAGATCCGCCGCCGACATGATTTGCCCGGCCTGACAATACCCGCATTGCGCCACTTGGTGCTCGATCCAGGCTTCTTGAACCGCGTGCAGGTTCTCCGGCGTGCCGAGCCCTTCGATGGTCGTAACCGCGCCGTTCAGCTCACCGATTTGAACCGCACACGACCGCACCGCCTTGCCCCCCACATGAACCGTGCAAGCCCCGCACTGCGCAATGCCGCAGCCGTACTTTGGCCCCGTTATGCCTAACGCGTCGCGCAACACCCACAACAGCGGCATTTCCGGTTCGACATCGACCTCATAGGTCTGCTCATTGACGATTAATCGCATATTTCCAATCCCACAAAGAACCGCCGCAGCCGGGCGCGCGCGCCGGCAAATGCCGGGCCCCGTAAACGAGGGTTTACGCGCACCGATCACTTGGTCCGTATGATATAGAAATATTAAGGTGAGAAAACAGGCTTATTTGTTGATCGAGCTGATCTAACATCCAAACAATTTACATCCGAACAATGCCGTCGCAGGGCTAGCCGCGTTCTTGGGTTGCCCGGTCCCGCTGTGCGGTGATGCGTTCGCGCCAGATGATGAACAGGCCCGAGGCAACAATAATCGCAATCCCAACCCATTTGAGCGCATTGGGCACGTAGTCCCAAATCATCCAGCCCAGAATAACGCCCGTGACGATTTCCAGATATTGGATCGGCGCAAGAATAGACGCCGGCGCCCGCTTGAACGCTTGCACCAAAATCAGGTGATTGACGGTAGCGATCAGGCCAAACACAGCCAGCATGAGCCACAGCATCGACGACGGCGGTGGTGTAATCTGGAACACACGGACATCCAGCGGGTCGAAAATCAGCAGAACTGCGCCCAAGAACACAGCACCCGAAACGCCCGTATAGGCCTGCATCAACATCGGTTCCTCGTCTTGGCTCAATTGCCGCGTGAGGATCAAGTAAAACGCGAACAGGAACGCCACGCCCAGCGGCAGAAACGCGACCCAGCCCAAGGCCTCAAAACTCGGCTGAATGACAAACAGCGCGCCTATGAACCCAACCGCGCAAGCCGCATAACGCCGCCAGCCCACTTTCTCCCGCAGGATCAAGCCGCTCAGCAGGGTCAGAAACATGGGCTCAACAAAGAAAATCGCCATGGCATCCGCGACGTGCATGCTTTCCAGCGCAAGGACAAACAGCACCGTTACCATCGCCATCAACACCCCGCGCAGCGCGTGCAAGTGCGGCTTGCTTTTGGGCCACAGGCGGCGCGGGCCAAAGCGCCAAACGACCAGCGGCACCAGAACCAGCGTCTGCACCGCAAAGCGCGCAAAGGCGATCGTCCCACTCGATACATGATCGGTCGCGAGCTTGGCGATGGTGTCTTGAAACGGTGCGATCAGAGAAAACGCCACCATCAGCAAAGCGCCGATCATGATGTCCCCACCAACCAGCGCGGATTGGTTTTTGGCAGTCATGGTGCGCTGATGAACCATCGCCGATGCGTCGTCCAGTGCATTTCCGCCACGCCGCCCGTCGCCTTTCGACCAACCCGCCGAGCCACGCCCACAAAAAAGGGGCTGCCGGTTACCCCCGCAGCCCCAAAAAGCTTGTGATCAAGCTGACTTCAGCCCCTCCCCTTAGGAGAGCGCTTTGGCTTTGCAGCGGTTGTACCGCGCCCGAACGCGCGCAATGGCCCGGTCATGCTTGGCAATTCTTTTGTTCAACCGGCGCGTTTCCTTGTTGGTCAGCGTCGGGGACAGCAGCTGGTTTTGAAGCGCCCACTGGTTCCCGACCAACTCAGTCAACCGGTCCTGTGTCTCGCCACAAGCGGCACGAACAATACAATCTTCAGTCTGCGCATTTGCCCCGGTGCAAACCAAGGGCTGCGCGATGGTCAGGTTTTGCGCCTGTGCCTGACCAGCGACGGCGGCCAAAACAAAGACAAGGCCCAGTGAGAGAGATTTCATAACTCTTTCCTTCCAACGCTCAGCCTCACCAGAACAGCGAGGCTCCATTAGTTTTGATTTTATCTTATTTTTCTGCAAAGGCAACTAACACGCCCGTGCGTTGCTCATGCAAAACAGAATACCCGTTATCGACCGCAAACCAGACGGCCAAACCAGACGGCAAGAGGCCGAAAACGGGGCATCGTCAGGCGCGTTTGCCGTGCCTAGGACAAGGCTTTGGCCGTGCAGCGCTCAAGGCGCGCCCGAACGCGTTTCAAAGCGCGGTCATGCTTTCTCAGCCGCTTTTTGTACCGACGGCGTTCGTCATCGGTGATGTTTTCCTGCAGCAACGCGGTCTGCAAATCCCACTGTGAGCCAACCAGCGCCGAAAGCCGCTCCTGCGTTGAGCCGCACCGCGCTTGGATTTTGCACGCGTCCGTCTGCGCACTCGCACCACTGCAATTCAGGGGAATGGCCATATCAAAAGCCTGCGCTTGACCCGCGAGGCCAGCGGCAAAAAACGCTAAACTGAGTGTCAGATACTTCATAATTTTTTCCTATTACACCTGAGCTAAAAACAGCAGGGGCTGCTGTTGGTTCCATGAAAGTCATAAGTGGTTGGTTTGGCCGCTTGATCGCGCGCCTTGGCGTTGGTTCATCACCCAAGGTGTCCGATCAACCATACCGCGCGGCCAGCGGCGCAAGGCCAGACCACCGATCCCACAAGATCCGCCGCCTAACCTCAAGCAGCAATTTATAAGCCATTTTAACGTTATTTAATCTTTGCAGGACAAATAAGGCTTCACGCCGTTCGAAGTGAGATCGCCAGCCAATTTTATACGCTTTCGAGTGCCACTTTTGCGAAATACGGCTTATAACAAGGCCATGATCCGAATTCTTGTTGATGCTGATGCTTGTCCGGTGAAGGACGAGGTTTACAAAATTGCCGACCGCCACCGTTTGCCGGTTACCCTCGTGTCAAACAGCTACTTTCGCTTTCCGCGCGGTGGTCTGATTGAGTTGCAGGTCGTCAGTGACGGTTTTGACGCCGCTGATGATTGGATCGCGGAACATGCGACGCCTGCCAGCATCGTGATTACCGCTGACATCCTGCTGGCCCAGCGCTGTTTGGACGTTGGCGCGACCGTGCTGGCCCATACGGGAAAGCCGTTCACTGACGCCAGCATCGGCAATGCCGTCGCCACACGCGGGATTATGGCCGACCTGCGGTCGTCTGTGGGATCCAAAAGCGATGGGCCGGGCTCCGGTGGCGGGCACATGGGCGGGCCAGCGCCGTTTTCCAAGGCGGACCGGTCCCGCTTCCTGCAAGCGCTACACGAAGCCGTTGAGCGCCTAAAACGGGGTTAGGACAGGCCGTGCGTCTGGTCGTATCCGTTTCGGGGTGGTGACTGCCAGTTTGCCTGTGCCAGGGCATCGTTGGTGGGCTGGTAAATCTCGATTTTGAGCGGATGGCACGCGGCCACGTCCGAAGAATGCTCCGCCGAACAATCCCCACCCGGGCACGCCGACAACGCGCCCAACAGGTCGATTTCGGCGAAAAACTCGATGTAGTCGCCGGGGCGCACGGGGCTGGATTTCATGAAATACTGCTGGGTATCCGCCGTGAAGCCCGTACACATGAACACGTTGAGCACGTCGTGAACGTCCGCTTCCACCGCATGAATCGGTCGCCCCGTCCGTTCCGCCAGTGTCCGGCTGAGGTTTGAGTGACAGCAATTGTGATACTGCGCCCCGCTGAGCGTATTCGCCGTATAGGGATCGCAGCGCGTGCCAATGACATCATGCACCGACCCGCCAAATTCATCAAAGCCGTACCAATCCAGCGTGTCCGCCGTGATGGTCGCCATGGGGCGCATGTGGGGGAAACTGGACCACATGCGGTCGCCGGTGGACAGGTGCGTGCCGTGCAGCGCGCGGGTTTTGCCGGTGTAGAAGCGCTCGGACAGGTCGTTGGCGTTCCACAGGTTCAAGTCGCCCACTTGCGGCCCATCAACCGAGTAAATCCGGAAAAAATGCCCGGCGGGAACCTCGAATGTCACCGCATCGCGGGCCGGCGCCAGCGCCTCGCTCACCTTGGCCATCCCCTCTCGCGCGGCCCGATACAGCGGCAACGGCGCCGGGGGCAAGGTATCAACCGGATAGCAAATCACCGGCTCGACGTTCAGGCGATGCTGGGCATCTGCCGGGCGGGGAAATTCGGGGGTTTTTAGCTTCATGGCGCGGTCTCCAACGGCACAGACGGTGGGTCTTTGTGCCAAGAAAAAGCCCCCACTGCCAGAGGGCAATGAGGGCTATTTTATCGGCCTATTCGCGGTCAAGGCGACCGTGAATTACTTTGGCATCTCAGAGACAACACCAATGGTGATGGCTTCCTCTGGCGTGTACGCCTTGGAATACTCAATGTCCGGGAAGCGATCTTCTTTCATGTAGAACGAACGACGGGAGAAGACGGCAACGTCAACTTCGTCGTAAATCTTACCCGGTACCAAGTCTTCGAGCAGGATGATGTTCTTACGACGCTTTGCGTAACGCTCAGAGAAGTCTGAACCCGGCATGGGCTCGACTTTGAGGTTATAGCGCGCCTCAACAAAACCGCCGTTGACCGACAAGCGTGTCAAACAGGTTTTCTTGATGCGCGTGCTTGGGCTGACTTCGCGAGAATCGATTTCGTTGCCCGCAAGCTCCGCATCGATCCGGTCCTTGCTCGCCTGCAGCTCGCTGCGCGACGCCGCGGTAACGCGCTCGTCTTCCAAGCCTGCGGTCAAGTTCACGTAAAACGCGGACTCGTCCAAGTACCGATCAACCAACTCACCACGCAAGTAATTCGTTACGTAGTCTTCCGAACAGGGTCCGGACCGTTCACGGTTATAATTCTGCCAGCCGCCCACGCCCATGAGCACAACGATTACGGCTCCGATAATGTATTTAAGCATTTTTGCCTCTTATCTCTTTCTTTAGTCCCTGTTCGCGCCGGCGCGAGGACTAATTACCGATAAACAGTCCCAGACGCCGTTTCGGGCGCGGGACGTTCAATTGCATCAATGAGTGTTCGCATATCCAGCGCACCAACAGGCTTGCCGTCGCGGGTAACGGTCGCCGGGTTCGCCGGTGTGTCCTTCATCCGCTGCATCGCGTCTTCGAGTGCCAGGTTGTGATCGATTTCCACCGCTCCCCCTTTGCCCGACGCGTCCATGATCGAACGCACCTTGAGGACGCGTCCCCGGTTGATGTCCATGATGAAGTCAGACACGTAATCGTCGACGGGACGAAGCACGATGTCCTGTGGATCACCCTGCTGAATCAGCCCGCCATCACGAAGAATCGCGATGTCGTCGCCAATACGCAGCGCCTCATCAAGGTCGTGGGTAATGAAGATGATGGTCTTGTTCAGCTCTTTCTGCAGTTCGAGCAACACATCCTGCATATCCGTCCGGATCAACGGATCAAGCGCGGAAAAGGCTTCATCCATCAGCAGAATGTCAGCATCCGTCGCCAACGCACGGGCCAAGCCCACACGCTGCTGCATGCCGCCGGAAAGCTGACTTGGGTAGGACTTTTCGAAGCCGGTCAGACCAACGCGGTCAATCCACTTCTGCGCCCGTTCCTTGGCTTCCCCTGCACGCACGCCCTGCAACCGCAGGCCATAGGCCGCATTGTCCGCAACCGTGCGGTGCGGCATGAGGGCAAACTTCTGGAACACCATGCTCATCTTCTTTTGACGCAAGCTACGCATTTGCTTGTCGTCCATTTTGAGCACGTCCTCCCCGTCCACTTCGACCACGCCAGCGGTGGGGTCAATCAGACGGTTGAGGTGACGGATCAACGTCGACTTACCCGAACCCGACAGGCCCATGATGACCTGTACGCGTTTTTCCGGAATATCGATGTTGATGTTGTTAAGGCCAAGCACGTGGTTGTGCTGGGCAAGCAACTCCGGCTTGCCCAAACCATCCAAAACGTGCTGCAGCGCATCTTGCGGGTTATTGCCAAAAATCTTGTAGAGATTTTTGATCGATACCTTGATGTTTCCGCTCATGCTTAGTGCCCTACCTTTCGGTGTTGCTGCATCCGCTCACCATAGAGGTGGAACGACCGGTCGATAACAATTGCGATCAACGCAACGGCGAAACCAGACTGAAGGCCCAGCGCAAGGTTTACGGTCCCCTGTGCCGATAGGACTTCTGCCCCCAGACCCGGCGCGCCAACCAGCGCGGCGATAACCACCATGGCCAAGGCCATCATGATGGTCTGGTTGATACCCGCGAACACGTTCGGCAGCGCCAACGGGATCAGGGTGCCAAACAGGCGTTGGAAGTACGTCGCGCCAAAGGCGTGGCTGGCCTCGACAACCTCGAACGGCACCAGCCGGATCCCGAGGTTGGTCAGTCGCACCACCGGCGGCATCGCGTAGATCACCACCGCGATCAAACCCGCAACCGGGCTCACACCAAAGAGAATCAGTACAGGAATCAGGTAAACGAACGACGGCATGGTCTGCATGATATCCAGAACCGGCTTGACCGCACGGTCAACCGCATCGGACGCGGACATGAAGATGCCCAGCGGGATACCAAAGGCCACACACAGGACAATCGACAGGATCATCAGCGAGAACGTCTGAGACGCCAAGTCCATGAGGCCGAAGATACCAATGAAGAACAAAGCACCCAGCGCCAACAGGACAACGCCAACTTTGCGAGAGACCCAGAACACCAGCAACAGAACGAGCGCGAAGAAAACAGGCCAAGGCATGAAATCAATAAAGTCGCGCAGGTCGTTCATGGAGCGACGCAAGGGCAAAATGAATTCTTTAACGGCCGTGCCGTAGGAGCCTGCGAAGTAATCAAACGGCTGGTTAATGCCGCCCAAGTTCAGCAAGGCTTTGATGTGTGAAGGCAGCGATGGAAAATCGTTCAACGCGTTCCATGACCAGTCAAAGGTCACGAAGAAGTTGTAGACGCCTTTCAGCAATCCATAGCCTGAGTTGAAGAGAATGCGCGCTGTCTTGAACAGGATGACGGGGATGTCCCAAAGGGTTGGAATCAACCACTGGGCAAAGGCCCAAAGCGTCAATGGCAGGCTGATGAAGATGAACTTCCCCAAGCCCAAAACCATATTGAACAACAGTCCCGGAACAGTGAGTAAGAAGATCCAAATATCTCCAAACTCTTCGAATTTTAAGTCGCCCATCCGGAATGCTCCCTTAATTTTTCACGGTACAGATGGTCTATTTAGGCAAAAGGAAGGGGCCTGTCCTGACGGCAGCAGGCCCCTTCGATTTATTCAGCTATTGGCTGTCAGCTTAGAGAGCTGCCAGAACAGCGTCAGCTACGTCAGCGTCAACCCACTGAGTCCAGAGGTCCTGGTGCTCGCGCAGGAAGTGCTTAGCAGTTTCAGCTGCGGAAGCCTGGTTGGAAGCCATCCAGCCGTCCATAGCGCCGAGAATGCCCATTGGCAGTTCACGAGCAAGGATGAAGTCGTAAGCACCTGTGTCACGCAGCGCTGGGTTCGTAGCGGTTGCGATGTCAGAAGGTGTCCAAGACGTTGGCTGAACTTCACACGTGCTTGGCAGGCTACCTGCGTCACGGTACTTCGTTACACAATCGTTCCAGAACTCAGGCGTTACGGTGTCTACACCCCAATCGAGGGAAACCAGCTCGTTTTCAATCGCAACAGCGGTTGGAGTCCAGTAGTAGCCAATCCAGTAACCGTTGGACACGTTAGCGTCTACGATGATGGAGTTCATGCCCTCGAAGGAACCTGGGTTCTCAAGGTTCCAGCCCTTGTCTTCCATTTCCCACAGGTCAAAGAGTGCAGCGTTGCTGTGCTCACAGCCCCAGCCAATACCAATTGGGCAGCCGAAGAAAGCGCCAGCGCCGTCAACGGTTGGGGAAGGGAACAGGTCTGGGCGCGCCAGAACTTCTGCAACGGTGTCAAGCTCTGGGTAATCTTCTGCGAAAGCAGGAGACACGTACCAGAATTCACCAGCTTCTGGGAAAGGCTTACCGGTCAGTTCGATTTCGCCATCAGCGATGGAGTCATTCAGAACGTCCTGGTCAACACCGAGGTTCCAGAATTCGGAAACCACAACAGCGTTGTCAGCACCCTGAGCCAGAGCAATCGTCTGAGTCGTAGAGGTAGGGGTAACAGTTACGGTACAGCCGTAACCGTGCTCAAGAACGAAACCATCGATCTGAGCGAGAATCTGAGCGGTGGACCAGTTGGCTTCGCCAACGGTGACTTCACCACACTCGGCGTTAGCCGTAGCGCTAAAGCCAAAAGCGGCTGTAGCGATAGAAGCTGCGATAAGCGCGAGCTTTTTCATGTGTATGTCCTCCCGAGACATTATTTTTCATGGGTGCAAAAAACGCAGAGCTCCTCCTCCGCGTCTGAACCAAGCGCAACGTAAGTAATAATGACCAATTGAGTCAAACCTTTCTCCCGCACTTGTCAGCGGAATTGCTGCACTTTTCGCCTCGTTGCCCATAGTTGTCGCTTTCGTGAAATGAGTTGTCGCTTTGGACGCGATATTCGCACACCTTAAAGCAGCATTTTACCAAATTTTTTACACTTATGAGGGATGTTGGTAGGACCGTTTTCTCAAAATGCATCGCTGATTCACCAAATTTTCGCGGATCGTGTGCCGAAAAAGAAGGTTTTTCCTTCGGCAATGGCAAACCAGCCCATCTTCAGCCGGCCAAAAACAGCGTCAAACGGACGTCGCTTGTGGGACAAGCGGCACCGGGCCAACCCTTCCTTAGGCTCAACGACAAAAGGCTCCACCACGCAGCAGCGCGGGAGAGCCTTTTTCAGCGCGGGATCGGCCGATCAGTCGGACAGAACGGCCCGGTACATTTCACCGATGCGATGAATATCATCTTCGGTCAGGACCAGCGGCGGCGACATGGCTAAGCTATCGCCGATGGGGCGACAGGAAACGCCTTGGTCCCACAGCTTCTCAAACGCCGCACGACCGCGCGCGCCGACAACTTCGCCGCTTTCCAACTGAATCGCACCGACCAGACCGATGTTGCGCACGTCAATGACGCCCGGCAAATCACTCAGGCTGTGCAGCATGTCTTCCCACGGCTGCTCCATCTTGGCCGCGTTCTCAAAGATCTGCTCGTCCCGATAAAGATCGATGGTCGCAATCGCAGCGGCGCAGGCCAGCGGATGGCCGGAGTACGTGTAGCCGTGGAACAAGTCCGGCATGGTTTCCGGCCCGGCAAGAAAGGCTTCGCGGACGTCACCGGTTGTGAAGACACCGCCCAGCGGCACCGTGGCGTTGGTGATGCCTTTGGCCACCGTCATCAAATCCGGCGTAACGCCAAATTTCTGATAGGCGAAGGCGGTCCCCAAGCGGCCAAAACCACTGATGACTTCGTCAAAAATCAACAAAATGCCGTGGCGGTCGCAAATCTCGCGCAGACGTTCCAGATAGCCAACCGGCGGCGGGAACACGCCCCCTGCGCCGGACACCGGCTCGACGATACACGCCGCCACCGTATGACCGCCGTAGGTTTGGCAGATTTCTTCCAGATCATCGGCCAAATGCGCGCCGTGGTCTGGCATGCCGCGCGAAAACGCGTTGTCGGGCATAATATGCGTATGCCGCATGTGCTTGGCGTCGGGGTACAGCGTGCCGAACTGGCCTTTATTCAGGCCAATCCCGCCGACGCTCAACCCGCCGAAGTTGATGCCGTGATAGGCCTTTTGACGCCCAACCAAAATCCGCCGCTGGCCCTCGCCCCGTGCTTGATGATAGGCCAGCGCGATTTTCAGCGCCGTATCAACCGCCTCGGAACCAGAGTTGGTGAAGAAGATATGGTCAAACTCGGGCGTCATCGCCGTCAGCCGGTTCGCGGCTTCAAAGGCAATGGCGTGGCCCTGATTGAAATTGTGCGCGAAATCCAGCGTTGCCGCCTGTTTCTGAATGGCTTCAACAATCGGTTTTCGATTGTGACCCGCGTTACAGCACCATAACCCCCCTGTGCCATCGATCAGCTTGTGACCTTCGATGGTTGTGTAATAGATCCCGTCGGCGCTGCCGATGATCCGGGGATTGTCCTTAAACCAACGGCTCGCCGTAAACGGCATCCAGAAGGCATCGAGGTTGTTCGGCAACTGTACGTTCATTGTCTACCATTCAATGTCATCGAAGTTTGTGTCACCCAAGGCGGGTGCAGCTTTTTCGACCTTCAACGAAGCGTCAGAAAACTTCAAGGGTGTTCGCAATCCCGGAACCCCTTCTGGATCGATCCGAATGCCCCGGTGCAGGAATTGAGGATCCGCGTGGGCTTCTTCGATCGTATTGATCGGCCCGGCCGGAACGCCGGCGGCGGTAAGCTGTTCGATCAAGTCCTGACGGGTGAACGCAGCGGTGGCTTCATTGAGGACGCGTGCCATCGCCTCCAAATTCGCCACGCGCGCGGCGTTGCTTTCAAACAAGTCTGACGTGGCAATATCAGGAATGCCCAAAACCTCGCACAGTGACTGGAACTGCCGGTCGTTGCCCGTTGCGATGATGATATGGCCGTCGCTGCATTGATACGTCTCATAGGGCACCAAATTCGGGTGCCGGTTGCCGAACCGCTTGGGCGAGGTGCCGGACACCATGTAATTCAGCCCCTGATTCGCCAAAACCGCCGACATGGTATCGAACAGCGCCAGGTCAACTTCCTGACCGCGCCCCGTCTCCGCCCGCAGCTTCAGCGCGGCCTGAATGCCGATGACGCCATAGATGCCGGTCAAAATGTCCGCAAAGGCAACCCCCAGCTTCTGCGGCTCACGATCCGCCGGTCCGGTGATGTCCATGATCCCACTCATGCCTTGGATCAGCAGATCATAGCCCGGCTGGCTTGCCCGTGGACCATCCTGCCCAAAGCCGGTGATCGAGGCATAGACGACACCCGGATTGCCCTCCGCAATCGACGGGTAATCCAGCCCGAACTTGTCCAATCCGCCCTGCTTGTAGTTTTGGATGATAACATCAGCCTGCGCCGCGAGTTTCTGCACGGCGGCAAGGTCGTCTGCGTCCTTTAAATTGGCAACAATCGACCGCTTTCCCCGGTTACAGGCAAAGTAATAAGCCGCCGTTTTCTCGCCATCGCGCTCAATAAAAGGCGGACCCCAGCGCCGGGTATCATCCCCCGCTGGAGCCTCAATCTTTACAACATCAGCGCCCATGTCCGCCAAGGTCTGACCAATCCACGGCCCTGCAAGAATACGGGACAGGTCAAGAACCTTTAGCCCCTGGTAAGGATAAGTGGTCACCGCAAATCACCTTGTCTTTGTGTTGTCCCTAGAAGAACGCCTGCAAACCCGTCTGTGCGCGCCCCAAAATCAGCGCGTGAACATCGTGCGTGCCTTCATAGGTGTTCACGGTCTCAAGATTCGCCGCGTGGCGCATGATCTGGTAGCCGATTTGGATACCGTTGCCGCCGTGCATGTCGCGGCTCATCCGCGCAATATCCAACGCCTTGCCACAGTTGTTGCGTTTGACGATGGAGATCATCTCCGGCGACATCTTGCCGGCGTCCATCAACCGACCGACCCGCAAGGAAGCCTGCAAGCCCAGCGCGATTTCAGTTTGCATGTCGGCCAGTTTCTTCTGAAACAACTGCGTCGCGGCCAACGGGCGGTCGAACTGCTTGCGGTCCATGCCGTAAGCATGTGCGCGCAGCCAGCAATCCTCCGCAGCCCCCATCGCGCCCCACGAAATTCCGTAGCGCGCTGAATTCAAACAGCTAAACGGCCCCTTGAGCCCCTCCACGTTTGGCAAAATCGCGTCTTCACCGACCTCGACGCCGTCCATCACAATCTCACCGGTGACAGAAGCCCGCAGGGACAGCTTGCCTTCAATCTTCGGCGCACTCAGCCCGGACATGCCCTTTTCAAGGATAAAGCCCTTGATGCGGTTGCCGTGATCTTCGGATTTTGCCCAAACGATAAAGACATCCGCAATCGGCGCGTTCGAGATCCACATTTTGGAACCCGTTAGCCGATAGCCGGTCGCGGTCTTTTCCGCGCGTGTTTTCATGCCGCCGGGGTCGGACCCTGCTTCAGGCTCGGTCAGGCCAAAACAGCCGATCCACTCACCGCTGGCCAGCTTGGGCAGAAACTTCATCTTCTGCTCTTCTGTACCGAACTGGTTGATGGGATGCATGACCAGCGACGACTGCACCGACGCCATCGAGCGATAACCGCTGTCCACACGCTCAATCTCGCGCGCGACGAGGCCGTAGGCGACATAGGACGCACCGACGCCGCCGTATTGTTCAGGAATGGTCACGCCCAACATCCCGGCCTGCCCCATTAACGGAAACAGACCCGGCTCCACGCTCTCGTTCATATACATGTCTTCGACGCGCGTTTGCAGCTCCGCTGCGGCAAAAGCCTTGGCGCTGTCTCGAATCATGCTCTCTTCTTCATTGAGCTGGTCGTCGAGTAAAAACGGGTCGTCCCACTGAAAAGCCGGCACAGGGCTAATCCTTCCATGACAAATCAAATCTTGATGATGGAACGCAGTCTAACCCTGCCACTCGCCAATAGAAAAGGAACAAAGGCTCTGCGCTGTCGTCGCAGCGCATTTAGGTGCTGAAAGCCTGAACCCGTTAGTCAGGCTTACAGAACTCCTGATAAAGCATCGCGACGAGTTCTTTGGCGAACCTGTCTTCAAGGCTGTAATAGATGAATTTCTCATCCCGGCGCGCCGAAACCAAGCCGGAGAGCTTTAAGCGGTTAAGATGGTGCGAGGTCAAACTCTGCTTCGCGCCGACTTTGTTCGACAGGTCCGTCACGGTTTGTTCGCCATCGATCAAATTGCACAAAAGCATCAATCGCATCGGTGTCGCGATCGCTTTCAAAAAATCGCAAGCTGATTCAGCCTGAACAACCATGACTTCAGGATCGATTCCATCAAAAGAGGTGTCGATAACATCAGCTTCCATGACCGTTTCCGCCTCTAGCGCTGTTCAAATCATGGTGTGTGAATGGCAAGAGCGCCATCCGTTCTGGAACGCCCAAAACGTGAGGCGCTTTCCATGACGATTAGTTGGAACCTTGCTTCGTCACGTACCGCCTCGTAAACGCGCAAGCTTCGGCTTACGTCTCCAAAGTGTAATATTATTACAGGAACGTCAACTGCACCGACTTGCCGTTGTTACTTTCGTTTAGTTCCGGCTTAGGAATGTAAAAACAGGATTTTTTTCAATGGTTCATGATACATTTCTGCCGAATCCCACGCAAAAACCACGTGCACAACAGACCGAGTCGGCTGTCGATCCCAGTTTGGGACAGTCACAGCATTTTGCACTCGATATTGCGACAGAATCGGGCATCCTGCGCTGTCCGTACCGCCCTCAGCCCAAATTTTTTCAGCAAATGACCCTTTCTGCGGGGTGAAACCCCCGTTTCGATTATGCGCCTGCTGGCACGGCAAATGCATTGTTATGCGTATTACCGGGCTCCGGCTCACAATTCGAGTTTTGCTATGTTGGCGTCGATATTTCATGGCGCGCAAGGCTTGTTTATTTGGACTTTGGATTGGCTCAGTTTTGGAGCCAGCGGCCTTAATGGCTCAGATTCGTTGGACACGGCAGAAGCATCGACTTCGCATTTGAATGATGTTTCCCGTGTTCAACTTACCCCCAAAGGACAGTTTGAACAGGTTGACCGCACAAGCGTGTTGGAACAGGTCGCAACCTGGACCGAGCTGGCCCCTGCCCCTCAAGCGGCGCCGGAAGACGCCCTGTTGCTCGGTGCGGCGGCTTGGATTGAATCGACTGAAAACACCGATGCTGACTTGATTGTGCAATTCGCGCTTGGCGATGCCAATGGCTTGTCTGCCCAGATGTTGGACGCGATTGGCGCTGAAGTCGCCGCCACGGATGCGTTCAGCCCCCTGATCCAGCCCACAACGACCGTCACGCTCAACGACGACGAAACAGCCGCGCACATCACCCTGGTCGGCACCGCCAATGCGAGCCTGGATGACGTCTATGTGCCGCTCACCTTTGATGTGATCGACGACCTTGGCGATGTGACGGGCTTCGACACCCCCATCGGCATTTGGAATACAGATCTGATTTAGTCGCGCTTTAGTCTTGTTTTTGGCCCTGATCTGGGCGTAGGGAGTGAGCCTCATTGTGATCAAAGCGTGTGCTCTCCTGAATGAATGGTCTCCTTGCGTTTGCCGGACAGTTGTTCGTGCCGATTTCCCAGATGGCCCTGTGGGTTTTGGGACTGCGGGAGCGTGCGGCGTCCACGGGGGAGTCCCCGGGGGAGTCCACGGAGGCTGCCACGGGGGAGTCTCAGCCCGATACGACGGATTCCCGTACGGCTGATCCGACCTCCACGGCGGCAGAGGAGGATCAGGCCTTCTTACCCATCGGTCAGCAAGACTTGCCGCCCGGCGCGTTTCCCCAAGTCGAACTCGATTTTCAGGCCTACACCGGCTCGACCGATTGGGACGTCTCGCTGGCAGACCCAACCATCAATTCCCCCACCAAACTTTCAAGCGCCTACGCCCGCAAAACGGCGCGCACACCGGCGCGTTCAGAAGACGAGATGGACTATGACCTGTTGGTTCATGTGGTGGTGTCGGACAACAATGGGCTGACCGAACCCCAGCTGGAACAAACGGCCATGGATAGCTTGGCCTTTGCCCAAAACGTCTTTGAGGGCGCAGTAACCACCGATATCACCATCGATTTTATCAGTGCGAACAGCGTGCAGATCGAGTGGTCAGGCACCTTGGCCAGCGGTGATGACCGCCTGTATTACCCCCTGCGCCTGGACGTTGAAGACCGCGCCGGGTTCACTCAAGCTTTTGATGTGCAGGTTCCGATCCTGAGCGACACCGCCATCGCTTAGCAGGCCGTTAGGCAGACAGGCTAGCTAGCTAGCGGGCAGATCGACAGAAAAAAGGGGGTCCAACGCATTTTGGACCCCCTTTTTTGTTAAGCGACATTCAGCCCAAAAGGGCTTTGGTGACTTACCAACCCGAAAGCGGGTCAACCTCACCTGCCGACGCGCCTGTCTGCTGTCCAAACTTGGCGGACTCCAGCAGACGCAGCGTTTCTTCAGTGAGTGGATCGGGATTCGCCGATCCACTCACTGATGATCCAGCGCCATAAGCGTTACTTCCAGACACGGCAGCTCCAGCACGAGCTGCTGCATTAGAAGTCCCCCCATAAGCGGCGCCAGACGTTACACCGTACGCAGCAGTCGCAGTACCGCCGCTGGTGTATCCCGTAATCCCGCCACCATAAGACTGGCTGACTGAACCCGCGTTGAGCGCATTCAGGTCGTAACCAGAATTGGTGATGGCTTGACCGTTTTCATTGAACTGCACGAGGCCAGACTGATAGCCCTGCTGCAGCTGTTCCTGCGTGACGTAGCCCTGCAAGACGTACTGCTGCTGTGCGTACTGCTGCACGTACTGCGGCTGAACCTGCTGGACGTACTGCGTCTGCACCTGCTGGACCCGCTGAACCTGCTGCTGGACGGCAGGTTCAACAGTGATGGTTTCGATCACCTCAACCTTCTGCTGCGGTGCAGGCCGCGGCGGCACGTAGGCCGGCGCTTTACAGTCCAGCGGACCTTGGCCAATCACACGGATCCGAGCCAACTCGATATCCAGCTTGTAGGTGCTGTTGGTATCACGCCACAGCGCCTTCACCATCTTCGAGAGGCTATTGGTCCGGCGCTGAACAAGGGGGTTGCCCTCATCCTGCTGACGGTACGTGAGGCGGAGCGTCGAGCGACCCGCTTCGAGCGTAGACATCAGCGCACGCATCCCGTCTTTGGACGCATCCGTCAACTCGGTGGACGAGCCTTCGAACGCACAGCCATTCAAGGACAGCTCGACCACACGGGCGATCTGCACACCAAAGTTGACCTTGGTCATCTTACCAGCGGTCAAGCGGACCACACGCGGGTTCTCGGTGGTGATGCGGAACCCAGATGGGGCGCGACGCTCATCGAGCTTGAGGACGATGTTCGAACCAATGTCCTGATCCGGCAGCGAAGCACACGGCACGTGGTAGCGACCTTTGCTATCCGTGCGGATGGTCTTCGCCGTTCCGTCAACCAGCGCCACGATGCGTTGGGTGGCAACACCCGGCTCATCACGGTCCTGATAGCCGTCACCGTTCAAGTCGTTGAACACCTGACCGATCACCGTGCTGCAATCGAACACAGCATCAGCAGCGATCAACAACTCGCCTTCGGCAACGTTGGACACGATGGCCCGGTCTTCTGGCCACTTTGGATCGTAGGTGTAGGCGTTGTTCACCAACGTCTGACCCGGCGTTGCACCGACGGAAACCTGTGTAAAGAAGGTCACCGTCCGGGTTTCACCCGCACCCAAGTCATCCACCGTCCACGTCAGCACCTGACCGGTCCCCGTCACAGCCGTACCATTGACGCCCACAACCGTTCCGTTTTCGGCACCTGGGTAGGTTCCGGAAGCGGTCACTGTTGGCTCGTTGGTCACGCCGTCAATCTGACCGGAGCCTTGGACATAGACCAGACCCGTCGGCAGAACGTCGACCACCTGAATGCCCAGACCCGAGATTGGGCCGGTGTTTTCCACCGTGATCGTCCACTGGGCATTATCACCCCGTGACACGGATCCCTTCGCAGCGCGCTTAATCACGCGGAACTCAGGCGGCAGTGGGTTCGGCAGTGGCGTCGTATCATTGGTGCCGCCCGTATCACCCGGTTCACCCGGGTTAGAGCCAGCAGGATCGATACCGCTATCCGACCGGTCCGTTACAATCACCGGACCGTCCACAACACCGTCACCGTTGGTGTCAAACTCGTCCGCGATGCCGTCGCCGTAGCCGGTTTCGTCAGGCAGATCGATCGAACCATAGACGATGGCCTGGTTCCCGTAGTTCTCATCCAACGGGTATGAGAGGTCCGGGTCATCCAGATCAATGGCCAAGGCGAACTGAACGGCGAAGGTTTCGCCCGGCTGCAAGCGGGTGCCTGCTGCCGTCAGTGCTGTTTGACCACCCAAGGCGTCGTAGTCGTTGCGCAGATTGATGGTGGAGCCTTCAGACGCAGGCACCAACACAGTCGGCTGAGCCACGGTAAAGACATCCGCGCCCCACGTCGCAGGCTCTGCATCAACCAGCAGGACATCCGTCAGCGGCAGATCACCGGTGTTTTCAACATCCAAACGAATGGTGAAGACAAAGTAAGACGGATCCGCAGCGTAGGAGTAACCCCCCAAGCCCGTGTCTTCGTCCACGACGAAGGACTTGGCCAAGCCCAGGGTCGAGCCCAGAACGTTGGTCGGATCATCACCCGGATCACCGTTACCATCGGAGTCATCGGTTGGGTCACCATCGCCATCGCTCTCGTCGATGATCATCGCACCGTCATTGGTTGGATCACCATCATCATTGAGGTCGATAGAGGCCATGGTCGTCGCCGAGTTTGTCAATCCGTCCTCTTGTGCGTCTTCGTCGTAGGTAAACTCAACGAACACACGGAAGGTGATGGTTTCACCCGGTACGAGGATCGGCTTGGTGCCGCCGTTGTCGAAGTAGACGCTGGCCGGACCCGTGATAAACGCCGGATCCAAGGTTGCCCCCACAAACGCGCTGTCTGTCACCGTTGACGCGATGGCGCTAACCGCCACGTCATCAATGCTCACCACGCCCAGGTTATCGAGGAAATGATCCACGAAGGTCAGGTTTTCGAGGTCCAACGTACCCGTGTTGCTGATGGCGAACTGGAACTCACCGGCGAACGTCGTCGTGTCACCGTCGTCACCACTTGGAACGAAGGGCTGTGACAGCGTCTTGGTCGTCTGCAAGCCCGGCAGACCCGTTGGGTCGTTGCTCGGATCGCCGTCACCACCGTCGACGGAAGTGTCGTCGGTCGCATCGTCATCGTAGTTGTCGTCACTGGTATCGCGAACAATCACGCTACCGGAGTCTGCGACGCCATCTCTGTCTTCATCCGAGTAACCCGTTGCTTCTGCGGAGTTGGAGAACCCAGCAGGCAGGTTCGGGTTATCATGCGCCACCTCGACCACAAGCTCGATGGTGATGTAGGTACCCGCCTCGATCTTGGAGCTCGGCAACAGGATGTTGCTGTTGGCCGCTGTGCCATCGAAGGTTGGATCGATGTAAACCTCGGTGTAGCCGTCGGCCACGCTGCGGTTCAGGAAGTCGATCCACTCTGGCTCTGACACCAGACCCACGAAGCCACCATCGGGGTAGACGCCACCCAGCTGCGTTTCCAGATCTTCGATCAGGGTCAGCTCGGTCAGCGGCGAAGCACCAAGGTTGGTGATGCGCAGCTGGAACGTCAACTCAGTGGTCGGCGCATCGGTGGAAGGCTGAATATCGATCAGATCCTTCTCCAACCGCAGTACGGGCAGACCAACCGGCGTGGACTCGTTACGGCTGATGATTGGACCACCCGTATCCGTCACCTTGCGGTTTGGATCGTCCACAGACGTACCTTGTACCGTTGCCAAGTTCGACAGCGATGGACCATCGCCGACGTACTCATAGCCTTGCACCATGGTGAAATCGACGCGTGCCGCAAAGGTGATGGACTCACCCGGCGCGAGGTTGTTCTGACCCCCTGTGAACGGCGTCAATACCGCAGGCGAAGGCGTCATGAAGGTCGATTCCAGGGTATCGGCGGTGAAGAACAGCGTCGTTTCTACCGCAGGGAAGTACAGCAGGTCTTCGACAGACACACCATCAATGCTCTCGATCCGGACTTCTTCGGCGTTGTTCTGCGCCATGAAGTCATCAAGGAACTGGATGTCGGTCAACTCAGCCGAGCCCACGTTGTGGATCTCGAAGTCGAACACAGCCTGGAACGAGCGGCTGGCCGTCTGCGTGAGTGTATTGTCACGCAACACCTTGGTCACAGCAATCAATGGCAGACGGGTTGGGTCGTCGGTTGGATTACCGTTGCCGTCATCATCGTCATCGCGGTTGCCGTCGCCATCGGTTGGAACACCGATCACGCCATCACCCGGATCATTGCCGTCACCATCGTCGGTCAGGTCAACGCTGCCGTACACGTGAGCACTGTTGCTGATGCCCACGTCTTCTTGCGGGTTCAAGGTCGCAATCAACTCAATACGCACCGTCACAGTGTCACCGGCATCCAAAGTCGCCACGCCCTGCTGGTTGCCATCAGCCGTCTGGAAGATGGTTGGAGCCCCAACAGTTGCGAACTCAGGCGCGAGATCGGTTGCTTTCCACAGGTCCGGGTTCGACGGCGTCATAGAGACAACAGTCGCCGAGGTCACTTCTTCGACCATAGGCTGGTCCACAAAGGTATCTGCAATCCGAACATCATGCAGACGGGTGGTGCCCGTGTTGGTGATGACGAAGTCAAAGACCAAGCGGATTTCAGCGTCGCCGTCATCCTCGGAACCCGGTGTCGTGTACGGGTACTCGATATCGTACAGCGTCTTGGTCGCGGTCATCGCTGGCAAGCCTGTTGGATCGTTGTCCTTGGTGTCGTCGATATCCGTGTCTTCGTCTTCGTCTTCACGGTTGAACCCGTTGTCCGACGTATCGGTCACTTGCGTATCGTTGACGCCGTTGTTGTCCGTATCATCAGCGTTACCGTCACCGTTTTGATCGACATAGCCGTTGACCGTGTACTGGTTGGTAAACGTGTCGCTCAAGTAAGACCGTGAGAAGTCAGCGTAGGCTGAGACGCGGATGATGACTTCGCCACCGACCGCCAGCTGGCTGTCTACTGTCAGGACATCAATGAACACTGAACGATCTTCGTTGCCATCAAGGCCACCGTCAAAGTTCGGGTCCAGGTTGATTTGGGTGTAGCCGGCATCGTCCACCGAGATCGACGAGATGTACGGTGCTTCCACCAGACCCCGGTAAACGTAGTTGCCGAAGCCGTCGTCACCGAACTGGCCTGCCATATCTTCGAGGATCGACAGATCGGTCAGCGCATAGTCACCCGTGTTGATCACGCGCAAGTCGAAATCAAGCACGCTGTAACCGGTGGCTTCGTCGATTTGAACACCCACCAGCGCCTTCTGTGCGCTGATCGTTGCTGCGCCAACATTGCCAGATGACGCTTCACTGCCCTCGACCGGCTCACCAAACTTTGGTGTTGGGTCGATGACCACAAAGTCGGACACACCGTCGTTGTTGCCGTCGTCAGCGTTGCCGTCACCGTCTTCGTCACCATTACCGCCAAGGCGCGCTTGGTTGGTCACGGTCGTCAGGCCGTCGATCTCACCCATGGTGAAGTCAACTTCCGCTTCGAAGTACAGCGTACCGCCCGGCTCAAGGATGTTGCCGTTGCCATCGCCAAATTCGACCATGTCAGCAGACAGAGGCGTCGTGATCCAATCGTCATCCAAGAAATTGGATTGCGACACAGACCACTTCGAGCCCGCAGCGGTATCGTCGATCAGCGTGATGTTCACAGCGTCCACGGACACAACCGTGTCGTTTTGAGCAGCAAAATCATCCCAAATTCCGACGTCAACCAGATCCATCTCACCGGTGTTGGTCACGCGGAAGCCCCACTTGGCGCGGAAGACATTGGCGGTCGCGTCCAGCAGAACAATGCTGTCCAGGATCACTTTGTCCGACTCTGCGCTTGGCAGTGGTGTTGGATCGTTCGACGAGTTGCCGTCTGGCGTGTTGCGATCAGTTTCCTCGTCCACAAGACCGTTGTTGTCGGACGTGTCGCTGATCTCCGTTTCAAAGCTGCCGTCGTTATCAACGTCGGCATAGGCGATGATCGTCGAGATGTTCTCGAACTCGCCACCCAAGGATGGATCCAGCTGAGCCACAATCGTGGTCTGGAACACCAGCGTTTCGCCGACACCCAGAATGCTCGCACCACCCAAGAACGGACGGAAGTCTGGAACGCTGGCGTAACCATCGTCCAGGTTATCCGCGGTCCACTCACCCGGCAGTGGCATGTCGAAGACAATCTCACCCTCATCGATGATCGAAACCACCTGATCGGCAGAGTTCAGCAGGTTCTCGCGGAACTCGAGGTTGCGCAGCGGCACACCACCAATGTTGGTGACCGTATGCTCGACAGTCATCGCAATGGAGTCGACGATCTCGACACCATCAACGACAGCAGGCTGCACGGCGCTGATCAGATCTTTCGCAAGCGATACGCCCGGTACGCCGGTCGGATCGTCCACAGGATCGGTATTCGTATCATTCGGCGAGTCAGAGGTGCCGTTGAGGTCGTGATCGTCGTCAGAATCATCTGTCACGTCAATCGGAACACTCGTCGGGAACTGACCCATTGGGTTCACGGATGCAGAAATGGTCGCAACGTTCGTGATTGGGCCCGCGATACCGTCGTTGTCGATGTCTGGCGCTTTGTCCGGTGACACTTCGACAATCAGGGTAATCACAAACCGATCGCTGGCTGCGAGGCTGACGTTGGCATCGCTGCGGATCACTTCAGTCGCCGGGTTGGTGCCCAGGAATGCTGTGTTCAGCAATGCATCGCTGTCCGCCACGTTGCCCTGATCCACGGCAAAGGCCGCAGGCTCGGAAATCGTCACAGACAGGGTTTCAACAAAGCCCGCACCCATCTGGCTGATCAGATCGTCAATCAGCTCGATGTTGACCAGTTCGGTCGCACCGGTGTTGTGAACCAGCAGCTCGAAGGTTGCTTCGAAGTTGCCTTCCGCACCCGAAGCCGGGTCCGAAATCGCGATCAGATCCTTACCCAGCGCAATCGCCGATGGGTAAACGGTCGAGGACGCTTCGTCATCTTCGTTCGGATCAATCATGTTGCCAGCGGTCGCGTTCGGATCACGAGAATCCGACGTCGCGACTTCAGCGATGTTGGTGTAGTCCAGCTTCTCGGTATGAGAGGCCAAGGTGTCCACCACCATGGTCAGAGTCTGCGTTTCACCCGCTGCCAGATCACCAATGGTCCAGATGTATTCCATCGGGATTGCGGTGGTTGACAGTGGCTCAGAGGCGGAAACGAAGGCCAAACCGTTTGGCAGGATATCGCTGATCGTCACGTTGCTGGTGTCCGACGGACCGTTGTTGACCACGGTCAGCTCAAACGTCGCCTGCTCACCCAACAGCGGCGCAGGGTCCAGCACCGTCTTGGTCAAGACAAGGTCAGACACGCTCTCAGTCGGCAGGCTGAAGGTCGAGGTATCGTCTTCATCCGGCAGCTGGCTGCGGTTTCCGGTTTCGGAATCCGTGTCCGGCTGACGCGTGCTGGTGATTTCAGCTTCGTTGTTCACGCTGCCCGTTTCGTTGACCAACAAGGTCACAGAAACCGTCTGGGTCATGCGCGGCGCGATGCTGTCGATCGTCCAGACAACGTTACCGCCAACCAACGAACCGTCATGCACACCGCCATCGGTGGCGGAGATGAAGGTGTAGCCGTCCGGCAGGAAGTCTGTCAGCTCGATTTCCGTCATCGTTACGATGCTGGACTCGTTGAACACGCGCAGATCAAAGATCACCTGGTCACCCCGAGCAATCGGCGTTTCCGTCAGATCGGAGACTTCTTTGATCAAACGCAGGTCGCCAGAGCGCTGGACACCAAAGTCAGCATCCAACTGGTCAACGCCATAGAGCGTCACGCTTTGACCGCCAGCACCCTGTGTCAGCGTACCAACCGCACCCGGCGTTGCACGCACACAGTACTCGCCCGCAGGCAGGTCAGTGAAGCTGTACAGGCCATCGATGGTCGTCAGGAACGTGTCCAGCGGCAGTGGATCAGCAGCATCACACAGACCCCGGAACAGCTGTACCGGAACACCCAACAGACCCGGCTCAGTGCCGTCCTGCAACAGGGTGCCGTTATCGTCAGCGTAGACCGTGTCACCAATGGTTGCCCGCGGCACGTAGCCGAAGTCAGCCGTGGTTGTGTCATCCTGGTTCACCGTGACCGTGTGGCCGCCAGCGCCTTCGAGCTGCGTGTCGATACCGCCATCATTGGCGATGACACAGTAATCACCCGCTGGCAGCTGATCGAACAGGTACGCGCCGTTCACGTCAGAGATCGTGATGTCGTACGGCACAGCCAACTGCATCAGGTCCGCAGGACACGCGCCGGTGTAAAGCAGGACGGAGATGTTGTCGTGCCCGGGCTCGTTGATGTCCTGCGCGCCGTCAACATTGGTGTCGTAGTACACAAAGTCACCAATGGTACCCACAGCCCCGAAGCCGAAGTCAGCGGACAGCTCTTCACCGCCCTGGACTTCTACTTCCTGACCGTACTTGCCTTCAAACGCTTCACCCGTGTTCGCGCTTGTCGCGGTCACACAGTAGTCGCCGTCTGGCACTTCAGTGAACAGGTACAGACCGTTGGCATCCGAAGTGGTGGTTGCCACCAGATTGGTTGGATCCAGCGTCGTCAGATCGGCCGGACAGTCACCCGCGTACAACTCAACCGTCGCATCGGCCAACGCATCGTCCGTCGGATCATAGGCACCGTTCCGCTCGTTGTCGGTGTAGACCATGTCGCCCACAGAACCCGCAGGCGCAAAGCCAAAGTCGATGTCCAAGCGGTCAGTGGTCACCAGCGTCACGGACTGCTCGCCCGCACCTTCGTAAGCAGCACCGTAAGCGGTGTTGATCACGCTGACACAGTACTCACCCGGTACGAGGTCGTCGAAGCTGTACAGACCGTTAAAGTCGGTTTGCGTGGTCGCAACGACGGTCCGCGTCGCGGCGTCACAGGCATTCGCCTCCAACGTTACCGTTGCACCTGGGATTGGCACATCTCCGGCGTCCGCAGAGCCATCGAGGTTGTTATCGGTGTAGACAAAGTCCCCGATCGTCATCAGCGGCGCATAGCCGAAGTCAGCGGTCAGAACCGCGTCACCCAAGACTGTCACCGACTGACCCGCTGCGCCTTCGATCGGCTGGAAGCCATCCGGACCATCCGCAACCACACAGTAGTCACCGTCCGCCACTTCAGCGAACAGGTACAAGCCATTCACGTCAGAGTTTGTCGTCCGCAGACGCGCCGGCAAGGTGGTCAGATCGGCTGGACACAGACCGGGGTAAAGACCGATCGTGACGAATGGCGTGATCTCATCACCCACACCAAAGACGCCATCAAGGTCGTAATCGATGTAAGTCAAATCACCCACTGAACCGGTTGGCGCGAAGCCAAAGTCAGCCGTCAGCTCAGTCCCACCAGCAACGGTCACTTCCTGACCTGCAACGCCTTCGAGCGCGATGCTGGAGCCCGGGTTGATGGCAACCACACAGTAGTCGCCGTCGGGAACCTGCGTGAACAGGTACTGGCCGTTGGCATCAGTCTGCGCGGTATCAATCAGACCGGTCAGCGTGCTCAGATCCACCGGACAGTCACCGGCGTAGAGGTTCACGGTCACGTTGGAAACGATCTTGTCGTCGAGGCCGTAAACGCCGTTCTGGTCACTGTCGATGTAGGTCTGGTCACCAATGGCACCATCTGGGGCAAAGCCGAAGTCGATGGTGAGAATGTCCGTGTGACCCAGCACAACCGACTGGCCGCCCGCGCCTTGCAGCGCCGTACCAGCATCGTGCTCTGTCACTTCAACACAGTAATCACCCGGCGGCAGATCGTCGAAGGCGTAGTAGCCATTAACGTCAGTCAGCGTGGTTGCCAGCACAGCACCGTTTGCCGCGCACAGACCGTCGTAAAGGGTCACTTCGGCACCCGCAATCGCCGGCTCACCCGCATCGGCGGATACGCTTTGATCGTTATCGACGTACACAAAGTCACCGATGGACACCCAAGGCGCGTAGCCGAAGTCTGCTGTATCAACGGCGTTGCCGCTAACCGTTACAGACTGACCAAACTCACCTTCGCGTGGGTCATAGGAACCTGGCACTTCCGCCACCACACAGTAATCCCCATCCGGCACTTGGTCGAATGTGTAGACACCGTTGATGTCGGTTTCCGTGGTCCGCAGACGGTCTACGAGCGTCGTCAGGTCCGCTGGACACGATCCGGCGTACAAATCGACCGTCACAAACGGCAGCGCCGTATCAAGATTGTCGAACGTATCGTCGAGGTTTGCATCCACGTAGGTCTGGTTGCCAATCGAACCGCGTGCGGCGAAGCCGAAGTCTGCGGTGCGGACTTCCAAACCTTCAACCACCACGGTCTGACCAAAGGCACCTTCCAGCGCATCGCTGAGACCGGGGTTGGTCGCAACCACACAGTAGATGCCGTCCGTCACAGCGTCGAACAGGTACAAGCCGTTCGCATCCGTCAGTTGGCTGCCAAGGCTCGCGCCAAGCGTACCCAAATCGGCCGGACATTCACCCGCGTAGTAGTCAACCTGCACGCCTGCGAGAATTTGATCAACGCTCGCGTCGTAGTTCTGGTCCTGGTTGTTGTCGATGTACGTCTGGTCCCCAATGGCACCAGCCGGAGTGAAGCCGAAGTCAGCGGTGAGAACATCAAAGGTCGTCAGGGTAACAGACTGACCCCCGGCCCCTTCGATGCCAGCACCCGCGCCGGTGTTCGTGACTTCAACACAGTAATCACCGCTTGGCAGATCTTCGAACAGGTAAGCACCGTTCACGTCTGTCTGGGTGGTCGCAACAATCACCAGACCAGCCGGACACAGGCCGTCGTACAGCGTAACATCCGCACCTGCAATCGCAGGCTCGCCATCGTCCGCTGCACCGTTCTGATTGCCGTCGATATAGACGTAGTCACCAAGGCTCACCAGCGGCGTGTAGCCGAAGTCAGCGGTCACAATCGCCGTACCGGACACCGTAACGCTATGCCCAATGGACCCTTCCTGTGCCTCATAAGCACCGGGGTTTTCCGCAACGACACAGTAATCGCCATCTGCCACTTCTGTGAACGTGTAGGCGCCATTGGCATCGGATGTGACTTCACGCAGACGGTTTGTGAGCGTCGTCAGGTCCGCAGGACAAGCGCCCGCGTACAGTTCAACCTTCACGTTTGGCAGCACGTCATCACCGTTGGCGTCGAACGAGCCGTCGAAGTTGAAGTCAACGTAGGTCGTGTCGCCGATCGAACCCTGCGGCGCGAAGCCGAAGTCAGCGGTCAGCTCGATGCTGTTAGCAACCGTCACTTCCTGACCGTCTGCACCTTCAAGCGGGGTGCTCGTGCCCGGGTTGATCGCAACCACACAGTAATCACCATCTGGAACCGCCGTGAACAGGTACTGGCCGTTCGCATCGGTTTGTACCGTGTCGATCAAGCCCGTCAGCGTGCTCAGGTCCACAGGACAGTCGCCTGCGTACAAGTTCACCGTGACGTTGCTCAGCACCAGGTCGTTGCTGTCGTAGAACAGGTTGCCATCGTTATCGATGTACGCCTGATCCCCAATCTGACCGTCTGGCGCGAAGCCAAAGTCAGCCGTCAGCACGTCGGTGGTGGTCAGAGTAACATCCTGACCGCCTGCCCCTTCGATGCCAGCACCACGATCGGTGTTGGACACGCGAACACAGTAGTCACCGGTTGGCAGATCTTCGAACAGGTAAGCACCGTTCACGTCCGTCTGGGTCGTCGCAATGATGAAGCCCAACGCGAAACACGGGTCTTCGTACAGCGTGACATCCGCCCCTTCGATCGCAGGCTCACCCGCGTCCGCAGAACCGTTCTGGTTGTTATCGACGTAGACATAATCGCCAATGTTCACCAGCGGCGTGTAGCCGAAGTCTGCAACATCAACGTAACCGTCCGTAACCGTCACAGACTGACCCGCCGCGCCTTCTTGCGCTTCAAAGTCACCCGGGTTCTCAGCAATCACACAGTAATCACCCGCAGCCACTTCGTCGAACAGGTACACCCCGTTCGCGTCTGAGGTGGTCACAGCCAAGCGGTCCACCAGCGTCGAGAGGTCTGCTGGACAAGCCCCAGCATACAACTCGACCGTCACAAAGCTCAGCGTCACGTCGAACAGGTCAAACGTCTGGTCCACGTTGTTATCAACGTAGGTCTGATTACCAATCGAACCTTGAGCCGCGAAGCCGAAGTCAGCGGTCAGTTCCGTGCTGGAATCAACCGTTACTTCCTGTCCGGCCACACCTTCGATAAAGGTGCTGGAACCTGGGTTGGTTGCAACGACACAGTAATCGCCCGAAGCCACCTGATCGAACAGATACTGACCGTTTGCGTCGGTCAAAGCCGAAGCAACCGAACCGAAGAGCGTCGACAGGTTTGCAGGACAGTCGCCGGTGTACAGGTCAACGATCACGTTCGGCAGAGCCGTATCAACCGTTGGGTCAAAGCTGCCGTTGCCATCGTTGTCGATGTAGCCCTGATCGCCAATCTGACCGTCTGGCGCGAAGCCGAAGTCAGCCGTCAGCACGTCGGTGATCGTCAACGTGACGTCTTGGCCGCCAGCGCCTTGGATTGGGATACCCGCTGACGAGCTTGGCGCGTCAACACAGTAGTCACCTGACGCCAGCCCCTCGAACAGATAAGCGCCGTTTACGTCTGTCAGCGTGCTCGCAATCGCAATGCCGGCCGATGGACACGTGCCGTCGAACAGGAACACTTCAACCCCTTCGAGCGCAGGCTCACCCACGTCGGCGGTGCTGTTCTGGTTGTTATCAACGTAGACATAATCGCCGATGCTCACCAATGGCGTGTAACCGAAGTCTGCGGTCAGAACAGCCGCGGTGGCGACAGTGACGGAATGCCCTGCTGCACCTTGGTGCGCTTCATACGCGCCTGGGTTCTCGGCAATCACACAGTAATCACCCGCCGCGACTTCATCGAACAGGTAAGCCCCATTCGCGTCCGTGGTGGTCTCGGCGAGACGGTCCACGAGCGTCGTCAGGTCCGCCGGACACAATCCGGCGTACAACTCGACCTTCACGTTTGGCAACGTTGGATCGGCGAAGCTGCTGTAAGTGCCGTCCAGGCCGGTATCGACATAGGTTTGGTCACCAATCGAGCCGGTCGGTGCAAAGCCAAAGTCTGCAGTCAGCTCAGAGCTTGCCTCGACCGTCACCTCTTGGCCAACGGACCCTTCCAGTGCTCGGCTCGCGCCCGGATTGTTTGCGACCACACAGTAATCGCCATTGTCCACAGCTGTGAACAAGTACAGACCGCTTGCGTCCGTCTGCGCCGTATCAATCCGGCCAGAAAGCGTTGAGATGTCGGCCGGACAATCGCCCGTGAACAAGTCAACGGTCACATTCGCCAGCGGCGTATCAATACCAGCATCGTAAACGCCGTTGGCATTGTTATCCGTGTAGGTCCGGTCGCCGATTTCACCGTTGGAGAAGAAGCCGAAGTCAGCCGTGTCGATGTCCGTCGCTTCAAC